>Ga0265316_10000043_pt1 | contig 133134 bp, 110 predicted proteins | sample 4522metaG_FD_202092 | JGI IMG/M metagenome (GOLD analysis project Ga0265316, IMG submission 202092) | Rhizosphere microbial communities from Carex aquatilis grown in University of Washington, Seatle, WA, United States - 4-5-22 metaG | ecosystem: Host-associated > Plants > Roots > Rhizosphere... | reverse complement strand
CGGTGTGGGCATAGGTTGGCGTATCATCGTCGCCCAGCACGGACGCGACGATTCCGAGTTCGCTCCCGTCTCCCGTGATATCGGAGCGCTCGAAATCCGGATGGGTGCGATGGAAGTCGCGAAGCGTGGTGCTGAGTTTGGGAGGGCTCGGCTGTGGGGCATCGCAGTCTGCCCACGCGCCGTTCTGGCAGACCTTATTCCCCGTCCCACAGACGCTCGCGCAGGACGCTGTCGCGACCGGCACCGTGCACCCGCCCCAGGCCCCATTTTGGCAAGTCTCAACGCCGGCGCCGCACGTATTCGAACAAGCTTGGTCGACCGGGGGTACCACGCACGCGCCCCAGTTTCCGCTCACGCAGATCTTGGAGCCCGTTCCACACGCATCCGAGCAAGCGCTTGTCACGGGGGCCACGTCGCAAGGCTGCCAATAGCCCGCGGTGCAAAGCTGAGAGCCCACGCCGCAAAGGTTGCTACAGGCACGTGTGATGCCCGCCTGGGCGCACGGCTCTTTCCCGCGCAAAAGGGCAGTGCGCCCACCGCCGCAGCCGATCAGCAGGCACCCGATCAGCAACCAAGCCGCGCCACCCATTCGCGGGCGTCGCCAGGTCATTCTTCGTCGTCGCGGAAGCGGGGCCATGACACAGGCGAGGATACTGCAATTCGCCCGCGGACGAACAACTTGCGGCCACCCGGCGGAATGAGAATCCAAGGCGCAGAAACATCGTACCGGGCATAATCCTGCTCGGAGGTACCCATGGACAAGGCACGAAGCCTACCGAGTTTGATGCAAGCGAGCCGGGCTTTTCAGGAAAGCCGCGTGCTGCTCACGGCCCTTGAACTCGACGTGTTTACGGCGCTCGGGCAAGGCGCCACCGCCACCGAGCTTTCGGTGAAGCTGGGCACGGATCCTCGTGCCACCGAGATGCTGCTCAACGCCCTCGTGGCCGTGGGCGCCCTGCTCAAGCGCGACGGCGTCTTCCGCTGCACCGAAGAGTCGAAAGAGCTCGGCCCCGCGCGCATGGGCCTTATGCACATGGTTCATCTTTGGGACACGTGGTCCTGCCTCACCGAATGCGTGAAATCCGGCAAGGCCGTCGCCACGCGCGGACCCGAGAGTTTTCCCGAGGCGCGCACCCGAGCCTTCATCGCCGCCATGCACGCACGCGCCCGTGAGAACGCCGAACAAGCCGTGCGGCTCGCCGGCATCCGCGACGCCAAGCGCATGCTTGACGTCGGTGGTGGCTCGGGCGCCTATTCCATCGCCTTTGCCAAGGCGTGCCCGGCCTTGCACGCGGAAATCCTGGACCTGGGCGCAGTCGTGCCCTTGGCCGAGGAATACATCCGCGAGGCCGGCCTGCAAAGCCGCGTCAGGGTCCGGCCCGGCGACATGCTGACGGCGGATTTCGGGGAAGGGTACGATCTGGTGTTGCTCTCCGCCGTCTGTCACATGTGGGGCGAAGACGACAACCGATCCTTAATCAAGCGCTGCGCCCAGGCCTTGGTTCCCGGAGGCCATCTCGTCATCCGCGAATTCATCCTCGACGAAGATCGCACCGCGCCGCCATTCGCGGCCATCTTCGCCATCAATATGCTGGTAGGCACCGAACACGGCAACAGCTACACCGAGGGCGAATACCGAACATGGATGACCGAGGCCGGCCTCGGCGCCATCGCTCGCCCCGATCTGCAGGGAGATGTGCTGGTCGCAGCGAAGCTCTAATCGACCTATTGGGGCACGGTCCCTCCCGCGACTGCCGCGGCCGGCCTCGGCGCGGCTTCGGCCACGGCCTTGAGACCTGTCAGACCGCGCTCGAAATCGCCGCCCACGGTCTTGTCCATGTTCATGAGAAGACCGAACGCCTTGCCCATGAATCCGTTGCGTCCGTCCATGGCCCAAGTCACCTTGGAGCCGTCCGCGGTGGGGTCGATGTTGAAGGTCACCGCGTTGGTCGCGGCGAAGGGCTTGATGAATTCCAGTTTGACCACGACCAGTGTGGGCGCCTCGCTCTTCTCGATGGTCATGCGGCCCTGCCCTACCTTGCCGCTCTCGCTCCTCCATGCGTAGGTCGCGCCTGGTCCGAATGACGGCCCCCCATACATCTTCTCCATTTTCGGATCGAGCTTCTCCCAGGGCGACCAAGCAGCCCACGCATGCAGGTCGTTCACCTGGGCAAAAATACTTGCCGTTGGCGCCATTACAGCGATAGAGCGCTCGATGTGAAACTCCGTCGGGCGCGTGGCGACCATGATGACAAATGCAGCGACAATGACAATCAGAGCAATGAGAATCTTGCCGAGCATGACCGCACCTCCTTGCGTGCAAGTGACTACTGCTTTTTATCGGACATGGGGCCCTTCTCGTTCTTGCTCCAGGGCGGCGTGATCTTGTTGGCCCGGGCATAGGCCACCGACTGTCCAAGATGCTCGTTGACATGGCCGACAAGAATGATCAGCACCGAACGGACCGTCACCTCGTGCCCAAAGAAACTCACCATCTTGTCCAGGTCGGCGTCGGGCAAGGTCCCAATCACCTGATGCACATGAGCGAAGGACTTCTCCAGAATCTTCTTAATCTCGGCCTTGTCCGTCGTCTTCGTATCCCACTTGGGCGGATTCATTTCCCAGCCCGCCTCGGCCGGCGGCTCTTTGCCGGTCGCCATCTTGGTCAGCCCGTAGTTGCCGAAGGCGATGTGCAGGTACGCCTCGGCGATCGACCTCACCCCGGGCGCCGGACGCCAGTCGAACTTGTTCTGCGGCACCTCCGCTTCCAGGTCGAGTACCTTCTTCTCCGCATCGCTGTAAACGCCAAGCAAGTCGCGCTGAAACGCCCCTTTGGTGGGAGCAGCCGGCGGCGCGGCCGCGCTCGCCGCGGCACCGACCAGCCCTATCGCGAGGCCAACTATCGCTATGGTACGGATGACATTCTTCATCACGGTCTCCTTGTTGGTTTGCGGATAGTCTCCGCGTCCCTTGGATGCCAAGAGGGCGGCTTGGGAACAAGGAAAGCGACAGGGAGGCGTCAGGCCTCTTCGGGCAAAGCCCGCACCTGCCAGCGCGACTACAGCGTCTTGCGGCCGAATTCGACGAATTTGTTGCTGGCGGAGTCGTGGGCGTAGGTGACGACGGTGATGGCGGTCTCCGTGATTTCGAAGATGTGGTAGCGCGAGCGCCGATCGGGCGGGCCATCGTAGGAAGCCGACCCCGCGCCCACCACCGGGATGCGCGAACCTCCTGGTCCGGGCAGATCGTTGAAGAAGTCACGGTGATCGTGGCCGTGCAGCACCAGATCGGCACCGGTGCGGGCAAGCAAGGCTTGCACGGCCATGCGATCGCGCAGGTTGCGCTCTTCGCCGTGGCGGTTCACGAGTGGTGGATGATGAATGAGAACCACGCGTCTGCGACTTTTCACCTCGGGCGCGGTCAAGAGCGACTCCAGCCGAATGAGCTGGCTCTCCCCCACCCTGCCCCATGCGCCGGCGTCACCCGTGGGCACGCCGGTGCTGGTGCACACCAGGGCCACCTCGCCGCGCAAGCGCACGAAGGGATAGACGGCATTGTCCGCGCGCAATTCCGCCGTTTGAAATGGGGCGAACATGCGCTCGAACACTCCGTCATTCACCACCTTGGCCACGTAGGCATCGTGGTTGCCCGGAATCACGGTCACCCGATCCGCCGAAAATTGGGTGGCTTCGATCCAGCGCAGGGCCGCAGCCCACTCGGATTCGAGTGCGATGTTGCACAGATCGCCGGTCAGCGCGAGATGGTCCACCGATCGCGACGGCAGGTCCGTGACCATGGCCTGCAAAAGTGTCATGTTGTGTTTGCGCCGCCGCATGAGCAGCAGGTTCAGTCCGCCGAGAGCGCGCTTGCCAAGAAGGTCGCGCACCTTGACGTTGCGGAAGCTTTGAAAATGCGGGTCGCTGACTTGGGCGAGACGGAACATCAGGTGGGCTCCACTTGAATCTCGGCCAACAGACCGAAGTGATCCGAGGCATAGACGGAATCCGTGCCGGGCTTGTCGAAGACCATGGCGCAGGAATGAACCATCCCCCGCCCATCGCCGTGCATCGGGGTCACGAAGATATAGTCGAGGCGTCGATCCGGTTCGAGGAACGCGAGTTTGGCGGTATAGGGATTTCTGCGCGCCCAGGTCAGGCCTGGGTCGCCAGGATTCATGCGCTCCCAGGCATCCTGAAAATAGGTTCTCCGGTTACCTAACGTGTGAAGACCGCGCATGAAACGGATCTCGTCCGCCTCTGGCCGTGCGTTGAAATCGCCCGTCAAAATCTGCGGCGAGTGGCTGGTCCGGTCGGCCACGCTGGCCGCGATGGCCAGAACTTGATCTTCGCGCTGCCGGCCGTGGGTCAGACGGTAATTGAGATGGGTGGTGTGAACCCAGACGTCGCCTTGGCCGTTCTGAACGCGAGCGGAAAGGAGAATCCGCCGCTCTTTCGGCTCGGCATGGGGCAGTTCCAGCGCATGGTGCTCGACGATCGGCAAACGTGACAGGATGGCCAGGCCTTCCTGCCCGCCTCCAAACGGCGTGGCGGGCGCGAAGACGTGTTCGAAGCCAACCGACTTGGCCAACCTCTCGGCTTGGTTGGGCAACTTCCCCGGTACTTCCCGAACCTCCTGCAAGGTCACGACATCGGGAGCCAGCCCGACGAGGCCCTCGGCGACCAACGCCATTCGCTGTTCCAGCGGCGGCTCGGCACCCCACAGATTCAAGGTGAGGCAGCGCAGGGTTTTCACGTTCGCCGATTCCTAGCCGACATCACCGTGATAGGTGCAGCACGAGTCAGCGGTTTCCCATACCGTCACGGCCGACAAGTGCGGGACCACTTTGAACATCGCCTCCCAGATGAAGGCGCACAGGTTTTCGCAGGTCGGATTATCCAGCCCGTGAATGTCGTTCAGCGTGTGGTGGTCGAACTGCTTGAACAGCCCGGCCCACGCGTCGTCGATGACCGAAAAGTCGACGACCCAGCCGGTCTTCGGGTCGACGGGACCGCGCAGCGCGATCTCGACCCGATAGCTGTGGCCGTGCATGCGCGAACATTTGTGTCCGGCCGGCACGCGGGGCAAATGGTGCGCGGCTTCGAAGATGAAGGTCTTCTTGAGATCCACTAGCAAAGCGGATGAAGTCTAGCACGCCGACGTGGGGGCCTACCTGCCGGCGTAGCGCTTGAGCGCCGAAACCTGCACGATCTTGCCCTCGGGCAGGACGATCGCGGTGAGCTGCCGGCCGTAGACGCAGCCGGTGTCGAGGCCGGTGGCCAGCGGCTGCTGTTGCAGGCCGCGAACGGCGTCGTGCCCAAAAATGACCCACTCGGGACCGCGCCACTGGGCCGCCCAGGGGAAATGGACCAGAAGCCGGCTCGTGGGTTCGCCCGTGTCGTCGATACTGCGCAAGCTGCGCAGGTGTTCCTTGCGCTGGTCTTCGACGGGGATTCCGGGCACGAGGCCGGCGTGTACGACCAAAATTTCCGGCCCGCCTGGCCTGACATCGCCAAGCCTAAGGAAATGCGGCAAAGCCTCCAGGTACGCCCAGTCGTCCGCGCGCAAGCTGCGAATGTAACTGCGCCGGTCTTGCGAGCGATCTTTGTCTGACTCGTTCTTGTGCGCGATCGCAAAGGCATCATGATTTCCCAGCACCGCGAGCACTCCGTTTTCGCGCGCGTACTGCACGACGCCCTGGGAATCCGGGCCCTTGGCCACGAGGTCGCCAGCCAACACCACGCGGTCGCCTTTCCCGTGGCCGCACTTGCGCAAGAGGAGCCGAAGCTCTTCGGCACACCCGTGCACGTCGCCAACGATGATGGTCCTCTGCATTCGACCGGGGAATCATACCAGCCTAGGCAAATAGTCGCCCTGTGCCCAGACATTCCGGCATCGACATCGTTCTCGCGATCGCTCAGATTCTGGGGAGTGAGAGCAACAATAGATACTCGATCGCGCAGGCTGCGTGTTCTGGGACAGGCCGAGCCGGCACTGGCCGAAATCGGCGAACGGCCGCACCATCCGCCGTGGATTCGCGCGCGCCTGCCCTCGGGCCAGGTCTACTTCGATCTGCGCCAGCGCGTGCACGCGCTCGGCCTGCACACGGTGTGCGAAAGCGCCTCGTGCCCCAATATGGGCGAGTGCTGGAACGCCAAGTCCCTGACCATCATGATCCTGGGTAGCCTGTGCACGCGTTCGTGCAAGTTCTGCGATGTCCCCACCGGCAAACCGTTGCCACCCGACCCCGACGAACCGGCGCGCGTGGCCGCCATCCTCGCCGAGCTGGGCCTTGCCCACACGGTCATTACCTGCGTGACCCGCGACGATCTTTCCGACGGCGGAGCCGCGCACTGGGCCGCCACCATCCGCGCCGTCAAAGAGCGCTGCCCGTCCATGGTACTGGAGGTGCTGGTCAGCGATTTCAAGGGCGACACCAAGGCGGTCGATGTCGTCCTGGCCGCGGAGCCCGACGTTTTCGCCCACAACCTCGAAACCGTGCCACGGCTCGCTCGCCAGGTGCGCGTGCAGGCCAGTGTCGAGCGCTCGCTGGCGATCCTGTCCCATGCGCACGCGCGCGGGGCACTGACCAAGAGTGGGCTCATGCTCGGCCTCGGCGAGAGCCTCGATGAAGTGCGCGCGGTGATGCGCGATTTGCGCGAAGCCGGCGTGGACATCTTGACCTTGGGCCAGTACCTGCGACCGTCGCGCCAGCACCTGCCCGTCGAGCGCCACGCGACGCCCGATGAATTCCGCCAGCTCAAGGACGAGGGACTGGCCATGGGTTTCGCGCATGTCGAGTCCGGCCCCTTGGTTCGCTCCAGCTACCACGCCTCGAACCAGCACGACCTGGTAGCCGCGAGAGCACGAAGAAGATAGAGGATACGGAGTGGGGTGCTTCACCCCAGATCGGCTTCGGCGCGCGCGATCTGGTCTTCCAGGCGCCTTTGCTCGGCGCCAAGGTCGCTGCGGCCGAGAAAAGCGGCGTAGCTCATAAACGCCGTCAGGTAGGAAAGATCCTTGGCCCAGGCAGGCAGGTAGGTGGGTTCGTTCACCAAGCCCTCGCGCGCCAGACGATCGAAAAGCGGCGTGTCGTCGATGGCCAGCTTGCCCACGAAGAGCATCCGGACCAACTGGCTTTGTCCCTTGACCAAGGCAATGCGCAGGAAATTGGTCACGCGCAAGAGCCCGTCGAGATAGCAGCCGTCCTTGGTAAAGGGCGCCCCGCCCTCCATGAGCCCCCCGCGCATCACCCGGCGGGCGCAGTCGAACGAGGTGTGCTCGTCCAGACCCCGGCCCCGGAAAAATCGATAGATGTCGAGAAAACTCGCGCCATCCTCGGCCATTTGGATGGCCCGCGTTCGGTCGCAAAGGCGGCGGACTCGCGACAGACTTGTGGCCCCGGTGATGAACTCGGTGAACACGGCCAGTCCTTCCTGCGTTCTCGACGTGCGCGGCGAAGGCGCGCCGATGAACGGGATCACCGGTTGGGCGCGGCCATTCAGCGTGGTCGCCATGTGGACCTGGCCTTCGTGATACTCGATCTGGCGCAGATCGCGCGGCGAGAACCGGGCATCGCATTTCAGTCTGACTTCGGCCGCCGTGCTCGAGGCCGAGGCCGCCAGGTGGTCGACGACGCGCACCTTGACCGGGTGCCCGGTGAAGAAGGCGGCAAAGCGCGCGCGCAAGATCTCGATGGCTTCCTCGGCGCCGAGCGATGGCTGATCGATCGCCGACAGCGGCGGCGAGAATCCGGCAATCACCTGCTCGAAGTGACGAGCGAGATCGAGATTGGTGGTGCGTTTGTCCGAGGAAAGGCTGCCGGGCCGACCGTAAAGTTCGACCGAATGGTGGTAGAAGTCCCGGCTGCCGATGCTCATCAGCATGCGCGCCGCGGTCGCCATGGCCACGCAGGTCTCGCGCAGGAAGCGCTCGATCTCGTTGTCGCCATCGAGGCGGCGGGCCAGGTTCTGGAACACGGTACACGCCTCCGCCACGCCGGCGGAAACGTGGTACGTGGGCTTGGGCAGCGCGGAAGCATTTTGGGCGAAGAACTCGCGCTCTACGTCGTCCGGCCAATCCAGGGTGGCAATTACGCGCACCGGTTTCTGCGCCTCGGTGATTTCGGACGAAACCTCACGCAGCAGTGTCGTCAGTCGTTCCGAGATCGGCATGTGTGGTCTTCCAGCGGAAGGGTCTAGCCGCCACCCACTCGGCGTCCGGGCGGAACCGAATAGGTGATCCACGCGTTGGCGCCCACCATGGCACCCCTGCCGATGACTGTGTCGCCGCCCAGGATGGTCGCATTCGCGTAGATGACGACGTCGTCCTCGATGGTCGGATGGCGTTGCGGCACCACGGGCTTGCCGCCGTCTGTGGATACCGCTTTCTGGCGCTTGATCGAAAGTGCCCCCAGGGTCACACCCTGGTAGATGCGCACCGAGTTTCCGATCCGCGTGGTCTCGCCGACGACGATTCCCGTGCCGTGATCGATGAAGAACGGCGATCCGACGGTGGCACCAGGGTGAATGTCGATCCCGGTGCGGCTGTGCGCGTGCTCGGTCATCATGCGCGGCAGAAGCTCGCCCCCCTCGCGCAGCAGGAGATGGGCGGCGCGGAAGATGGCGATGGCATAGAGCCCAGGGTAGCAAGCAACGACTTCGTCGGTGCCCGTGGCGGCAGGATCGGCCTCGAACGCGATCTGGACGTCCTGGGCGAGAATCGCGCGCAATTCCGGCAGGGCCGCGAGCGTGCGCGCGGTGATGGCGCGGGCCTTGCGTCTGCACGTGTCCTGCGTCCCTACCCTGCCGCTGTGCAACCTGTGCGCGGTCAGATAGAGCGCGTTTTCCAACCGGGCTTCGAGATCCGCGATGACCTCGGCCAGCCGGTTGCGAGCGTCGTCGTGGGAAAAGCCCTCACCCAGCCGAGTGCGCCGGGTGCCGGGAAGAATGATCGACAGGAAGTCGTTGACGATAACCGCGATTTCGTCCGGTGAAGGCAGGGCGCCAGCGAGAACCGATTCGCCGGCCTTTCTGCCCATGCGCAAGATGCGGGTGGCAAGTTCACGATGGGATTTCGTCGGGTTGCTCTTGGGATCCGTCGCCATGGGCGAAATCTACCCTTCGTCGGGCCTGGCGCCGACAGGAATCGCCCGACGAGATCAGCCTGCCTTGGCCGGACGTCGCAGCAGGATCGCTAGCGCGCCATCGCCACCACGTGCGGCAGTCGCAGTAGAGAATGCCAGGACGTGCGCTCGCGCCTGGCGGCTGCACAGCTCGCTCACCACCACGTCGCGGAGCACGGATCCATCGCCGCCCGAGTGCAGCCCGCGACCGCAGATGATAAGCAGCGCCCGCCGGCCGGCCGCGGCCGAATCGCGCACGAATTGCTGAGTTCGGCGGCGGGCGGCCTCGGCGCCAAGCCCGTGCAAATCGCAGGTACTTTCGGCACCCATGTCTCCACGTGCAAGCGCCCGCAAGGTTTCGTGGGAAACGCCCTGGCTGGCGCCGGTGGTCGCCCCGTTCTGACGATCGACGATCAGCGCATCGACTGCAGCGGATCCGCGCTTCGCGCCTGCGCCGGCAGTCTTCGATTCTGCACGGCCAATTCCCGGCACAACACGGTCGCTACCCTTTCGTAGCGGCGTAACGTCCGCGAACTCCTTCTCGAAGAGCCGTCGCTCCTCCTCGCTGAGCTCCAACCACACCCGCTCTTGCGCGGGCTCGGTCTCGGGCGGCGGCTTGCGTGCAGACACGATGGTGACTCCGGCACGAAGTCTACCGCGAACTTGGTGCCCTCTGCCTTCTCTGTGCCCTTTACCGTCGCTACTTCGCGGGCTTCGCGGCCGGGCCCTTTTCGTCGAGGTAGAACAGAACCCAGGCCAGCGGCGCGTTCCAGTTGATCGTGATCTCGTTCGTGGCCCACGATTCGATGTTGTCGGCGAAGCACTTCTCGGCGGCGCAGTCGAACATGTTGGCGGCCTTGACGTAGGGATCTTCGAGACCCGAATTGGGCCCGCCCGAGACCGCTCCAGGCGGCGCGTGGGGAAATTTGCTATTCGACTGGTAGGCCCAGAAGCGGTGGTGCGGATTCACCAGCGGCTTGCTGCCATAGCCCGTGACATAGCTCTGGTCCATGGCGTTCCGGCCCAGGACGTAGTCCATGCCCGCCACCACGGCGTTCAGGTATTTGCGCGCTTCGGTGAAATCCGCGGCCAGGCCAAGAACGATCAGGTTGTTGAGCAAGAACGAGTTGGAGCCCCAAGGTGCCTTGTTTTCCTTGCCCCAGTCGATGGGAATGCGAAATCCTCGGCGTTTGAGGATGGCCATATAGCTGTCGGCGGCGGCGACCACGGCGTTGCGCGCGGTCTTCTGATCCGCAGCGGGCAACGCCCCGGGAACCACGGCCAACGAGATGGTGCCGAGCGCCGCCACATCTTGCCAGGTCATGCTCGACGGAATGCCTTCGCCCGCGCCGTCGCTCAAGTGCGCGGTCACTTTCAGATAGTTCGGCGACGAAACGAGGTATTGACGGTACTCGGGCCGCTTGGTGGTGATGAAGAGCTCGGCCGCGGCCCAGTAGAACTCATCCTCGACGTACTTGTCTTCGTAGGGGCCGCCGCCCTCGCCGCCTGGCTTGGCCAAGATCCCCGGATTCGCGGCAGCCGCCGCCCAAGCCTTTTCGGCCGCGGCGATGCAGCGGGCGGAGAATTTTGGATCGATGGTCTTCCAGATCCGGCCGGCCTGCGCCGCAACCGCGGCCAGATTCAGCGTGGCCGCGGTCGACATCGGGTAGAGAAAGCGCGGCATCGGATCCTCGTCTGGCGCCAAACCGAGCGCGGTCCATGCCTTGTCGTGGATCTTGTGGTGAACCATCCCGGCCTTGGGCTGCCCCGCGGGGACCTGCATCTTGAGCAGGAATTCCAGCTCCCAGCGGACCTCGTCGAGCAAGTCTGGCACGCCATTGTGCCGCTCGGGAATGTTCATCGTGCCGTCGGCGACCGCCGCGGCCGACTTGCCGATGTGCAGGCTGCGCTCGTAGAGGTTGAGCAGCGTCCACACCGAGATGCCGCCGTTGACCACGTATTTGCCGTGATCGCCGGCATCATACCAGCCGCCGCTGACGTCGAGGCTGTACGAGCAACCCGAGCTCTGCGCGCAGGGAACGCTCTTGTCCCCGAGGTGCCCCGCGGGTCGCGTCCATTGCGCGCCGCCGGCGTAGGGCATGGCGATCTCGATTCCGGATCGGTTGTGGTAGTAGTACGAAAGCGCGTCGTACTTGAGCTTGTGGTAGATGCCCGCGCCAATCTCGAAGGGCCGGCTGCGATCCCCCCCCACCACCAAAGTAAATCCGCGTCCCGTGCCCTTGTAGACCGAGAAGTCGATGATGTGGACCACGTCGCCCGACGGCACATCCAGGCCGACCGGCTGCGACTTGCCAAAGGCGGCCTCGCGACCGTCAGCGGCGAAGAGCTTCCAGTCGAGCTGCTGTTTCACATCCGAGCGCACAGTCGCCAGCTTGGCCAGGTTGGTGAAATAGCCCACCTGGTTGACCAGAATCTTGGCCTCGGCAAGGGTCTTGGCCTTGGGCGGGCGGGTGAATTGCGCGTCTTCTAGACGAACATCGTCGATACAAACCGTGAACGGACTGTGTGTCCCGTCGGCAAGTCGGCCGCCCATGTGAAAGGTGAACTCGGCGCTGGGATCGTCGGGCCCGATTTTCTTGAACTTGCCGGTAAATCGTCGCGGCGTCTCGTCGACCTTGAGCTCCTGGAACCAATACTCGGCATAGGGCGGCCCCTGCATGCCGACCTTGGGGCGAATCTGCGTGGGCTGCGAGGCAAATACGCGGAAGCTGATTCTGTACAGGTGCCCGGCCTGGATCGTCATCTCGCGATGGCGAACCTGGGCGTCCCAGTTGTGGTTGCCGCGGTTGTCGATGCGCAGGCAAAGAGCGCCTTCGACCACGCCCACCTCGCCCCGGCCGACGTCGGAAAACGAGGATGTCCAGGGCAAGCTGCTGCCGTCTTCGAACGTTGCGTTCGCGATCAGATTGTGCGGATTGATGGCGATGTCGCCTGGAACGGCGGCGAATTCAGTCGAATTGCCGCCTCCCGCACCTTCATTCCTTCGGGTCTCTCCGATGGGAACGCAGGCTGCAACCCCGAGACACCAAGGAAGCAGCCTGGCTGGCAGCCGCATCCACTACCACCACATCTGTGCCCACAGCGAGACAACGTGATTGTCGGGAACAGTGTTGAGGCCGGCGCTGCCAATGCTCCAGGTGCCGTACTGGCCGTAGGGCCACGGCATGACGCCGGGGTTTCCGGTGGTGACGGCAGCGGACTTGGCGGGATCGGTGTAGTCAGCGCCGTACTTGTAGTAACTGTACTGAAGCACGACCGCTTCGTGCGTGACGAACTCGCTGCGGAAGACGAGGCGCGGGGAAAAGACGTAGAATGTCTGGTGGCTGTCACTCATATTGGGATTCACGGTGTCGACGCGCAGACCAGCCGCCATCATCGGCATGAACGAGTACACGACATCCAAGCCACCCTTGAACTTGGTCATGTTGTCCACGCCACCCGGTGTTCCCACCACCTTGTTGTACATTAAGAACGGACGAATCGTGATATCGGTGGCCTGGCCCCAGAATGGACGCGGGCGCATCATGAAGGCCGCCAAGCTGAAGGTGTACTGGAAGGCGACCGTGTGAACCTCGCCGTCGCCACCTGACCCCGCTTGGTACGCCGTGGGGAAGTAATTCTGCGTAAACTGCCAGCCGCCCTGCGAGTGGAGCACCTCGATCGAATCGTTGATGGTCAGGGCGTTCTTGGCCTTGATGTACGAGTAGCCGAGGTAGCCGTCGCCCATCCAGCCGCCATCGAGCTTGAAGTCGACGCCGGCGACCTGAATGTAGCCGTAGCCCGGAACGAGGTCGTAGCCGGGATAGGTCGCCGTAGTACCGTTCGACGTACCACCAGTCGTGGCAACGTTCCAGCGCTTGTCCTGGACGAATGACCCGATGTAGTGGGCCTGGGCGGTGAGGATGCCATTGATGACGGCGCCGGCGTGGACGTGGCCGAGCATGTTGGTGCCCTGCTGGGTCTTGTTGCCCGGGAAGGGTTGCCACGACGGGTAGTTGTAGCAGGGCTTTCCAGGAGCGTCGGCGGTGCAGATATACTGGCTATAGGTCGGGGTGGTGGCGCCCGCCCCTCCGTTGTCGTAGGTCTGGTACTGCTGGTCGACCTTGGCGCCGAAGCCGCCTTCGAAAATGAGCTTGACGTCGTCGGAGACGTCCATGTCCGCGGTCGCCGTGGCGCCGGCCAAACGCGTGCGACCGATGATGTAGGTCTCGTATTCACCGGCGTCGTACTTGCCCATGGCGCCGTAGCGGTTCGAGAAGATACCAACGTCCCAAGCCATGCCGCCCACGTTGCCAAGCGCCTCGGGGAACTTCAACGTGAGGAACGCGCGGTCAATGCCGAGCTGATCCTGCAGCTCGCGCCAGCCGCCCGTGGTGATGTTGTAGCTGGCAATGGACGTGGTCATCATGACCCGTTGGTTACCGTATTGGAACAGCAGCTCGGCCCAGGGACCCGGGCTGATGTTGGTGTACGACCAGCGCGTGTAGTTGCCGTCCGGGACTACGGGCGGGGCGTGGAACTGGAGCGAGTTGGCGGTGAGGCTGGTGCCAGAACTGGGGCCCAGCCTGCCGCTGGCGTCGATACCAAGCCGCATGGGAGCACGGAAGAAGCCCTTGAACTTGAAGCCCCAGTCCTTCTCCGAGGTGGCGTCGCCGACATCGGCGGCAGCGCCGATGGTCACGGCTTGGGTGTCGAGGCCAGCGCCTCCGAGGGTCTTTTTCTTCTGCGCCTTGGGCGCTTCGGCGACGGGGGCTTCTTCATCTACTGGTGGCGGCGGCGCGGGCACGGCCACCGGGGCCGGTGCTGCTTCGTCGGCCTTGGCGGCGGCAGGAACGGGAATCGCGGCGGGCGGATTCCCAGGTTTGCTGCTCTCGATGAGACTGTCATCGGAGGCTGGGGCTTTGGCTCCTGCTTTGGTTTGAGCCGACGCTGAGCCAGCTAGGAGGATGGTTCCGAGAAGGGCCGTGGATCGAATTGAACGCAACATGGTCTCTCCCAAGGTTGATAACAGGGGGCGACGAACCCCCGACGGATTATGGAATCCAGAACCGCCATTCCGGCCCTGGAACATACGTGTTCTTCCTGGCGCTCGCGTCCGCCCGCCGCCGTGTTCCTTGCCATTCCAAACAAGCGAATGGCGTGGGATGGGAACCCAGAAACGCGATGACCATCGGAAAAATAAGCGCTAGCACCAAATCGACGCGCGGACTGTACACGAGGCCAGAGCGTTTGTATACGCCTCCGCTAAGGCCGGAGCAGCGATAGCGCCGCGAACGCGTCTGGGCTAGAAGGCGACCGCTCCACCCACAAGGGCACTGCCGGTCGCGCGGTTCACGCGCCCGCCGTCCAGGCGGAAGATCTCTCCACCACCGTCGAGATTCAACAATACGTAGGTCCGGGCGTAGACGCGAGTGCTGACGACGACCGCTCCACCATAGGCGAACCCATAGGAAGTCGATGCCACGCCGAGCGCGTCCCGTTGGCGCACCATGGGCACCCCCAGCGTTGGCCCCACCTGAATCGCCCATCGGTTGGCAAACCACAGTGGCAGCAGGAGATCGAGGTTCGCGCTCGCGCGCAGGAGCGAGGAGCGGTAGATGTCTTGCTGAGAATCAAACGACGCCGCGCTGATCCTTGCGCGCAGGGCTGCCCAGCGCAAATCGCGCGTGTAGGACAGCGCCAGCGTACCGAAAAAGCTGGGGCTGCCCGAAAGCACCGAGGTGCTGGCCCCGGCGTAGGCGCCCAGATAATTGCGCAACTCCAGATCGCCGCCCTTGTTGCGTGGACTGCCCTGGGGCACGGCAACCATCCCGTTGGGATCGACCGTGGTCATACTACCTGGGCCGAGTGCGAGGTTGCGCTCGCTGACATTGCCCATGGTCCTGCGAATCACGCGGTACTCTCCCGCGGGCAGCGCCAGGTAGAGATCTTCACTAGCACTCGACGGAACTTCGGCGATCACCTCGTCGCGCGTTCGGCTGACGACCGTATAGGTCGACCCCGCCTCGCGCACGAAGGCCAGCCGCGCGTCCTTGGCCCGGGTCCGGGTGAGAACCACCTCGCCCGCTCCCGCCATGCGATAGTCGTAGGTCGGGTGCTGGCCGCCTGTCAGACTGGCCGCCGTGCTGGCGAGCGTGCGCTTGAAGGCGAATTGGTAGACCTCGCTCAAAGTCACCTGACCGTCGTGCGACGAATCCGCGGCGCCACGCAACCCCGCCATGATGCTCTGGCTGAAGAAGGATCCCTTGAGATCGTCCGACTCCTGCGAAAACTCGTTCGACGTCGACGAGGTCACGATGGCCAGGCCCTTGACTTGCCCTGGATCGGCCAACCGAATCTCGTAGCCGGGCGCGCGCCGACCACCTTTCACGCCGGTCAGGGCGCCGGACTGGCATGCGTCTACAAAAGCCACGCGGACATCCGCGGCACCGAGCTGTTCGAGGTAACCGCGCAGATCGCGCAAGGGCAAGCGTTCGGAACCAATCTCTAGCGCTTCGTTGTCGCCGTGCCCGGAGTAGTAGAAGAGAAACAGCGTCTGATTGCCGTCGGCTTTCGCGGCCTCGAGTTTCTTGCGGATCTCGACCAGGCCCTTTTCGATCTCGGCTCGGCTCGCCCCGCGCAGGATCACGATGTCGTCGAAATCGCCGGCAGTCCTCAGCAGATCCGCGAGCCGACCCACTTCTTCTTCGGCATAGCGCAGGCTGCGCGCGGGATCCTTTCCGGCGTTGTTTCCAGCCACGAGCCCAAGGCGAACCTGCCTCTGCTGCGCGCGCGCCGGAGCCGCGGCAAATCCGAGCCCCATGGCCAAGACCAGAATGCCTGAAAAGAAGGACCGCATCTCAGGGTCTCCTTAGTAGCATTGACACCTGCTGCACGGGTAGGTCAAGGGTCGTCATGCGGCGAATATCACTATCCGCCGCCGACAACGCGGCGCCCACCGCGGCGCGCACAACGTCATCCGCGAATTGAGTCTCCGCCCACAGCGCGAACACGCGCTCCCAGCCTTTGTGATTGTCCAGTTCGACCGACCCCGGCAAGAGCATGCGCGCGCCGGCCTCCGCGCGCACGCCAAGCAAGGCATGCTCGTCGTAGTAGGGGAACACCTTGCCCTGGTCGTCGACCCCGAATACCAGGAGGTAGCCTGGACGCTCCTTGCTGTAGGCGAAACGCAACCGGTCGCCTTCGAGAAAGTCACCGCCCTCCGCCGCGGGGAACACCTTGTCCCCTCGCTTGCAGTAGGTTTCGACGATCAGTTCGCCTTTGACAGCGACTCGGGACCTATCACCAGCGCCGCGTAGAATGGGCCGGGCCACCAGCAAAAAGACAGCGGCGGCGGGAACCAAGAAGGCCGGCGCGAGCCAGCGCAGCCAGCGCCGCTTGCTTTGGCGCTGCCGGAACACTTCGAGAATGTTCCGCGCGGCCCGGGCGCTGGCCTCGGCCGGATCGGCGCCGAGCAAGAGCGATCGCGCGGCTGAAATATCGTCGAGAACCGCGGAACATCGGCCACACCCGCCCACGTGGGACACAAGTTCGGCGGGGCGCTCGGGCTCGGGATGGGCTTCCCAGCGCGAAAGTTCGAGGCGTGAAGGGCAGGTAGGCATCGTCGTCCTTCCTACTTTTCCCTCGTTGCCTCGGGGCGTGGGCCAGCATTGAGCAGATCCCCCGCGATCCGCGACAGCTTGCGCAGCCGATTGAAAACCGTCCGGCGTGTGATGCCGAGAACTTCCGCGATCTCGACCTGCGACATGCCGTCGAGATAGTGCATGATCGCCACCTTCGCGCCGCCCTCACCGCAGCGCTCGAGAACGGCGTTGACGAACTCGCGATCCGCCAGCCCGGACTCGGCCGAACTCACGTGAGGAGCATTGGCGGCAAGGGTTGGTGCCGCCCGTGTGTGCACGTTGTGCTCGCGCAAAAGATTGAGGCAAACGTTGGTGGAAACACGATAGAGATAGCGAAGCGCCTCTTCTTCCTTCGGCAAAACCACCCCGCGAGCGATCACGCGGATGAACGCCTCTTGCGTGGCGTCCCTGGCCGCCGCGGGCGAATTCAGAAAGCGCCGGCAGTGCGCATAGATGGCGGGCGCGAACTTCTCGTACAGCTCCCCGAGCGCCGTTTCGCCCGCTGCGCTTGCCTTTGAACTTCCCTTCGCGTTTTCCACGGCGCTGGCGGCCGAAGCATAGCCGACCCCTGCACAAGAAGGAAACATCGCTTCCGAGCAGCCCCAGAGGACGGGAAGGTTGCGGTCAGAAACTTGTGAGGCGGTGGCGGTCATGGCGGTCAATTGCAGAAGCCCGATGAACACAGTTGGCAAGCGGTTCCGCTGCACACCATGTTCTGGCCTGTAGGACACTCCGAGTTCGCCATGCACTTTTGGACGATGGCCAAGTCGAGGGTCGTCGTCTTGAGGGGATCCTGGGGACCGTTTGGCTGCGTGAAGCTCTGGATTTGTACCTCCGCACATAGTGCAGATGAGGCCGCGCATGGGGGTGGGTTGGTATTGGTATTAGGAAACCATTGCCGGATGGCGGGCACGAGGAATCCGATGGCGTATCTGGAGTCGCTGGCCACCGTATCGAGCGTCGAGATTGTGATCGTTGGTTGGTTATTGAAGGTTCCAGGAGAAGGAACCTGAATCTGGAACACCGGACCCACGGCGCCGGTTTGGGCGATGCTATCGAACCGGCGCAGGGTGATGGGCGCTGGGGGATCAACACAGTTCAGCCCAAAATCCAAGGTGGCTTCCCGGAGCACGATCTGCCCGCCCTCCGGGCCGATGGTCTTGGTCGCATAGAGATCGCCCTGGCCATCGCGGATTCCGGTTCCGCACGACACCGAGGCGGCCACCGCCAGCACAGCAGTACCCAACCACGGCCACATTATTGATATTCCGCGTTGCATCTCCCCAACTCTAGAACAATCCGCCCCGCCAGAATGGGAATAGCCAGTCGCCAACGAGACCAGCCAGCCGCCGAGCCAGGATCAAGAGGCTAGTAGATCGGCTGCGCCGGCGGAATCGTGATCATGTCCCACACCGGCGTCGTGTTCACCATGGGGTTCGCATCCGTCGGGAGCTGCTGCCACCAAAGGTAAATCGATTTGTAGGTCTTATAGGTCCCGCCCTCGACCGAAATAGCGGTCAAGTAGAGCTGCGAAATCTGGCGCAACGTACCGTCCTTGCCCATGACCGGGGTGATCCCGTCACGGTTGGACGAGTAGATCACCCAATAGTAGGTTCGGTTGTTGTAGGTTCCCGCGGCTGGCGCCCACTTGGGGAAGTGATTGTTCACGCCAGGGCTGGTCTTGTTCGTGCACGCTACGGGATCATTCGCGGCCAGGCGAACGGCCGTGCCGGCGCCAGGGGCGGCGCCCAAGGGCACGAAGAACATCTCTGCATTCGGATTGGCGTACATGATTCCGCCCGATGCAATTCGATCGAACAGAACCATCGAGTCGTCCGGCGCATAGGCAGCGTAGTATTCTTCCCACTTCGAATCGGACGCGCCGGGAACGGGCTTCGCCTCGCCGCCGCTGCCCCCGTTGTAGGGAACCATGTAGAGATCCGTCGCGCCTTGCTGAAGCCGGCCATCCTTGCACCCGCCGTTCGTGGACGAGTAGATGATGTTGCTGCCATCGTGGCTCCAGGTTGGGAAAGCCACGCCACGAGCGTCGTCAGCACCGCGGTCGATGATCCCGTAGTTGAGCGCCGCCAGCTGCGCGATGGGTTGCTGGTTGGCACCCACGCTCGTCAACGTGGGCGGCGTGGGCGAATCGAGGTTGTACCAGACGAGCTTGGCCGGCGTCGCGGTGTCGGTCGACCAAGGCGTCGTTTCCGACGATTCGGCCGAGGTCGTCACCATCATGCGCTTGCCGGTTTGCCAGTACTGGCTCGCGAAGGTGGCCGGCCCAGCCCACGGCTTGTTGAGATCTGCCAGTCCGCCAGGGGAAAGGCTCGGAAGCGAGGCACCTTCATTGTCCGATCTGACCCCGGCGATGACCGAATCCCACGGCCAGTTGTCCACGAACGACACGAACCCGGAGTCCGGGGTGGCCGAGTGACAACCGATGCAGGTCGGCTTACGGGCGTTGGCCGACTGTGCTCGGCTCGGCTGCTGGACCTTGGACAACACCAAGGCAGCGACAACACCTTCCTCGCCAACCGTGAATCCGCGCAGAATGGAAGTCGCGTCGTTCTGCGTATCGACATCCTGGTTCCAATAGCTGCCGGGATCCGCGGCCCAGTAGACAATACTGCCCGCGGCGCTGGCGGAGGCGATCTGGAACTTCACGGTGGTCGCCCCACCGCTGGCGGCGCGCACCGTGACCGAGATATCGGACTCGTGCACGTGGATCCGTAACCCGTCCCAGATGTCCTTGTCCATGATCCAATTGTCCGCGGTCGTGTACACGACCAAATCGTTCGCCTCGATGTCGGCGTGGACCGTGATCTGGACAAGACCGCTCGCCCCCGTCCACTTAATGCGCGGGCGAGTCCAGTTGTAGGGGAAGAGCGACCCGTCCTCGGGCTCGGTTACGCAAGGTCCGGCGCCCGATGGACTACCGGAAAACTGGCTGGCCGGATTGCCGGGAATCGCAGTAGGCGATTTGGGATCGTTGATCGGGGAGGACTGAAAATCCGCGCAGGCCGTCGGCTTGTCGCACACGATAGGAGCTGCGCCTTGATCCACGGGTGCCGGTGGCGTCGGCGCCTTGGCGTCGAGATCGATGGTCGGCCCGGACGAGCCAGCGTTGCCGCCACCGCCGCCGCCACGACCGCCGTCGCCGCCGTTCGGAACGATGCCCACTTTGGCTCCGGCACATCCGGCGAGCACGCCGAAGGAGACGAGACAGAAACACGCTCGCATCTTTGATAACATTCCAGTTCCCCCTGCCACTACTGGAACATCCAGCGCAGCCCCGTGGTCAGGTCGAGTACCGCGGAGTAGTTGGTGAAACCGAGCAAGGCTTGCGTGTCGACCGTCCAGCGCCAACGCCGGTTGAGTTTGTAGAGCATGCCACCTCCGATCCCAGCCGCCCACGGCCCTCCCCTTACGGTATCCTTGAAGGGGAGGACAGCCACGACATTGCCATCTTTGTCCAGCTTCTGTGTCTGGGCGTTCACCTGAAGACGAAACGCATCACCCCAGCCGGCGGCAGCAGCGAAATACCAGCGGATCTTCTCATCGCCATCCGTGAAGAAGAGCAGGCGCAATAGCACTGCATTCGCACCCCAGGGCGTCCCCTTCCATCCACCCAGGATTAGCTCATCGCGCCCGGTAAGGGCCAATGCCGTATTTCTGCCCACGAAATAGCCAATCTCAGGCACCGCATGCCCCAAGAATGCGAGTGCAATGCCGGGACTGAATCCAATCTTTTGGGTTGGGAACGTCTCGGTGGAGTTGCCAGAGGCGTAGCCGACCCCCGAACCGAGCCCAAAGCCAAGCCACCATGTTCCTTTCGATCCTTGGTGCTCCCGATAGCGCTCTTTTTCCATGCGAGCCAGGGGATTGTCGTCGTCGATTTCCTCGCCTTCTTCTTCCCCTTCTTCTTCCTCCCCGTCGGCGTTGTCGCCTTCGCCCGCGGCCACTGTGGCGGTTGTGGCGGCTTCACCGCCTTTCACGGAAATCACGCTCGGGCTATCTACCCGGCCGGAAGACGCCAGAATTGCTCCGCTTGCGTCGCGCGCCTCGAAATACACCGGAATCCACTTTGCCTTGGTTTGCGAAGCGGGAATCTTGGCCACCCAGACGGTGGCCACCCCCGAGGTGCCTGAATTGGTCATCTGCAGCACCTCGTACTGGTCCGCCCCGTTGGGCTTGTAGTACAGCATCACCGCGGCCGGGTGCAGTTCGGCTGCGGTCAGGCACTTGAGCGTGATTTCCTCACCGGCCTTGACTTCCCCGCCGGTCGGGCACTTGATGGCGATGTCAGACTCGGCTTCGCCGGCCGACTCGCCTTGCTTGGGTGCGGCCGCTACCGGCGCTGCGCTACCAGCCATCTCGGCCTTGGCGCGGGCCAGGTTGGCCTCGGTTTCGGGGGTCGCGCGCTGCTTGCTCATCTTGAGGTCGGGCTTGATGGCCAGCGCCTTCTTGAAGTGAAACACCGCCTTGTCCGGATTCCTCAGCCCCACGCTGTAAAGTACGGCCAGGTTGCCGTTGGTGGCAAGCCCGGCCGGCCCGCTGCCGAGGTTCGACTTCTCCACGATGGCGAGGGCATCGAGAAGGGTCTTCTCCGCCAGCGCGTAGTTCAGGTCGTCGAAAAGCTGCATCGCATAGCGATTCATCTTCTGCACCTTTGCCGCCGGGTCGGCGGCGTCGGCGGCCTTGGCGTCTGGGGCAGGAGCCGCCTTCGCTTGGCCAAGGGCTAGAAAGGTCGTAAGGATCCATACGGGGCCAGCGATTTTCATTGAGCTCATGGTGGTGGGTTCTTGGTCCTAGTGATCCCCCTATTTACACACTCATTCAGCCGAAAGTGAGAAGAATCGCCACGCGCAAGCCATGCGATCTTGCGCCCTACATCGCCTCACCAGTGTAGGCTATCTTACAGCTACAAGTCGTAGACCTTGAGCTTGTCGTAGAGCGTGCGCAGGCCGATCCCCAGGCGCGCCGCAGTTTGCTTCCGGTTGCCGCCGGTCAGCGCGAGCATGCGACGGATGGCGTCCTTTTCCATGTCTTCGAGCTTCTCGGCAGCCCCGTTCCCGTTCCCCTGAGAACCTGATGAGGCCACCGGCCCGGTCAAGATTTGCTCGGCTCTGAGGACCGCGCCTTCGGCCAGAATCGCGGCGCGCTCAAGCACGTTGCCAAGCTCGCGCACGTTGCCTGGCCAGGCATACGACGCTAGGCGCGCACGCGCGGCTTCGTCGAGCGAAAGCGCCGTTCGCCCGAGCTGCCGGGCGATGCGCGCCAGCAGGTCTTCGGCCAGCGGAATAATGTCGGCCAAGCGCTCGCGCAGGGGCGGAATGCGAATAGGAAAAACCGCCAGCCGGTGGTAGAGATCCTCGCGAAACCGGCCCGCGCGCATGGCCTCGGCCAAATCGCTGTTGGTGGCCGCCACGATGCGCACGTCGACCTCGATGGTGCGCGTGCCGCCCACGCGTTCGAACCGCCGCTCTTGCAGGATGCGCAAGAGCTTGGCCTGAAGCTGCGGACGAAGTTCGCCAACCTCGTCGAGAAACAGGGTTCCCCCATCCGCCAATTCGAAGCGACCGCGGTGGTTCGACACAGCACCCGTGAAAGCCCCCTTCTCATGTCCGAACATCTCGCTTTCGAGGAGCGCGTCCGAGATGGCGGCGCAGTTGACCGCGACGAATGGCCCTGCCGCCCGCTTGCTTTCACGGTGAAGTACGCGCGAAATCACCTCCTTGCCCGTGCCGCTCTCGCCCAGCAGGAGCACGGTGGCATCGGTGGCAGCGACCTTTCGCACCTGACCCAGGACCGCCTGCATGGCACGATCATGCGCGACGATGGCCGGCTCACCGTCTTCGGATGGACGCATGCGTTGGGCGTCTTCGCGAAGACGGCGCCGCTCTATCGCCCGGCCCGCGACCAAGCGAAGCTCGTCAGGCCCCGACAGCGGTTTGTCGAGGTAGTCGAACGCCCCCAGCTTCATGGCCTCGACCGCGCCGGCCACGGTTCCGTGCGCCGTGAGCACCACCACCTCGGTCTCGGGCGATTCCGCCCGCGCCTTGCGCAGCAGGGACATTCCATCCAGCCCAGGCATCTTGAGATCCGTCAGCATCAGGTGGAACGATTCGCGATCAAGCATGCGCGCCGCCGATTCACCGTCGGCGGCCAAGGTCACACGCAGCCCCTCGCCTTCTAAGACCTCGCCAATAAAGGTGCGAATGCCCTCTTCATCGTCAACAACGAGTACGCGTTCCATGTCTAGACTCCTCCTACCGACGGGGGAAGTCGCACGGAAAAGACCGCGCCCCCATCAGGATGATTGCGGGCGGTGATCGCCCCACCGTGTCCCTCTACGATCCGGCGAGCCAGGGCCAGGCCAAGCCCGGTCCCTTTCGCTCGCCGGGTATAAAACGGTTCGAAAACCTTTTCTTCTTCACCTGGCGCAATCCCTTCGCCCCGATCGCGAACCTCGATGACAAGATGGCTGTCCGCCTGCATGTCGAGCGCGACATCAATGGGCTGGCCGGCGGGCGAGGCGTCACGAGCGTTGCGCAGCAAATTGACTAGCACTTCCTCCATCCGGGCGGTGTCGAGGGGCCAGATCGCGGGCGCGGAGCCGGTATAAAGCCGGATGCCACCGCTTCCGGCGTCTTCGATAGCGGCGCGGACCACGGCGGCGGGATCAGCGGATTTGCACGCCACGGCCCCTGTGCGCGCGAATTCCAAGACCTGACGCGAAAGCTCTTCCAGGCGAACCGTCTCGCGCAGAACTACCTCGGCTCCCTTGCGGCCAGGATGCTCAGGCGGGAGCTTTTCGAGCAAGAGCTGGACGTGCCCCTTGAGCGATGCCAAAGGATTCTTGATTTCGTGCCCAAGCACGGCCGACATTTGCCCGAGGATCTTGAGCTGGCGATCGTGTTCGAGCTGAACCGCGGCTTTCTCGGCGTTGCGGGAAATTCGCCAAAACACCGCGCAAAGCCCCATCAGCACCAAGGCCGCCAGGAGGCTGACCACGAGAGTCACATCTGCCCGCCGGGCCAGGGCGTGTGCCGCGGCTGAGTCCACCTCGAACAGGATCTGCTTGCCATGCAGCGGGTGATCCGGCGGAGGCGGCAAGGGCATTTGGCCGTGCTGGTGATTGGCGACCGGTTCCGGCCCTTCGTAGGGATGAATCACTAGGCGCGCGATGGATCCACTTTGCCCAAATACGATGGTCGCGCCCGGTCCCAGATGCCCCTCGCTCGACCACTCGACCTCGGCGACCTGCTTGCCAAACGCCGCGACAAGCGCGCGATCAGGATCGCGAACTTCGACGTAGCGCAATCCCTGTGCGCTGAGTTCATCGAGAACCTCGTGCAACGCGTTATCATTGATCTCGGCAGCCGGTCGGAGCGCGCGACGTGCGGCAAACGCAATCCCGATGGCCTGCCCCTGGGTGACCGTGCTTGCCGCATGGTCGATGCCGGCGTGGACCCACACCCCGGCCGCGACCAGCACGGTCGCCATTGCGGCCGAGGAAACTAGCAGACCCAAGCGCAGGTACACTGGCGAGGGTTTCATGGGCTTGGAAATCCTTTCTCAGGGCAAGTGTGGCTGGGCACTCAACAGACGGTCGAGCAAAGGCCGTGCCCGAACAAGCCCCCCGATAACTGTACGGCCCAGCTGCTTGGATGCTGGTTTCTAGATGCAGATTCCGCACGATCTATGCGAATCCTGCAGTTGAAACCTAGTCATTGAGCGCGTTGGCGACGTCTTCGAACAGCCCCTGCACGTCTTCGAAAGCAGAAAGCACGTCCGGATCCAGATAGGTACCTCCGCGAGCTGCCAGCGCTTGCCGGCACTCAGCATGGCTCAAGGCGGGCTTGTAGCAGCGCCGCGAGCGAGCCGCATCGTAGGAATCAGCGACGGCCATGATGCGCGCCGAGAGTGGAATGTCCGTCGCAGCCAACCCGGTCGGGTAGCCCCGGCCATCCCAGCGTTCATGGTGACAGCGCGCGATCTCGATACCGAGGCGCAGGAACTCGTTGCGCGGATAGCGCGTCTTGACCGCCTCCAGCGTTTGCGCACCCAGGGTCGTGTGTGTCTTCATCTCTTCAAACTCGCTCGCCGTGAGTTCGCCCCGCTTGAGCAAGATGTGGTCGCGGATGGCCACCTTGCCGATGTCGTGCAGAGGACTCGCGAGAAACATGTTCTCGATGAAGGACTCCTCGATGCGCCCCGCGTAGCTGGTTTGTTCGGCCAGGGTGGCGGCGAGCAGCTTGCAGTAGAGCTGCACGCGCTCGATGTGCTTGCCGGTTTCGCCGTCACGCGATTCGGCCAGCTTGGCCAGCGCGAAAATCGTCGCCATCTGCGAGTCGGAGATCTCGCGCACTTGTTCGCCAACCAATTCGAGGAGGAGGCGATTCTTTGCCTCCAGCTCGATTTGCAGACGGCGCAGGCGCAGGTGGGTTTCCACGCGCATGCACACCTCGGGAAACTGGAACGGCTTCGAGACGTAGTCGACGGCCCCCGCGGCGAATGCCTTGACCTTGTCGGCCACGTCGTCGATGGCGGAGAGGAAAACCACCGGCACATCGCGCAGATGCACATCCGCCTTAAGCCGCCGGCAGACTTCAAAACCGTCCATGCCCGGCATCATGATGTCGAGCAAGATGAGATCGGGCGGCTCGACCGCCGCAGCCTCGATCGCCATGGCGCCGTCGGAAACTGGGCGCGCGAGGTAACCTTCACTGCGTAGAAGCTCGCTCAGAACGCGCAGGTTTTCCGGCCCATCGTCGACGATGAGGATCTCGCCACGCGTCCCTGCGGTTTGGGGCATGACCGCCCCTTCGGTCGCAACCGATTCCACGAAAGCGCTGTGGCTGAAACGTCCACGCCCGAGTGCGTCCAAGATGTATCAAGCATAACCCCAATCTCGCCGCGGCGAGATCCACATCTGCTTGCGCGTCGCCTCGACCTAGCGTGTGGACCTTGCTACGTTACCCGACCATGAGCGACACCTTTCGAACCCGTTCCAACCTGCGCGTCGGCGGCAGCAGCTACGAGATCTTCCAGCTTGGAAAACTCGCCGACGCCGGACTCGACATCACGCACTTGCCCTTCTCGCTCAAGATCCTCCTCGAAAACCTGCTTCGCCGCGAAGACGGACAGTGCGTGACGGCAGCGCACATCGAGTCGCTCGCGCGCTGGCGTCCCGACGCGGAGCCGTCGACCGAGATCGCCTTCATGCCCGCGCGGGTGATCATGCAGGATTTCACCGGCGTGCCGGCAGTCGTGGATCTGGCAGCCATGCGCGCGGCAATGAGGCGCATGGGCGGCGATCCGTCGCGCATCAATCCCTTGCTTCCGGCCGAGTTGGTCATCGATCACTCGGTGCAAATCGACGAGCAGGGACACGCGGGTGCCCTGGCCCGCAACAACGAACTCGAGTTCGCGCGCAACCAAGAGCGCTACGGATTCTTGCGCTGGGGCCAGACCTCGTTCCGCAACCTGGCCGTGGTCCCGCCCGACACAGGCATCGTTCACCAGATCAACACCGAATACCTCGCGCGCGTGGTGTTCTCGGCCCCTGACCACAAGCGACCCGGCGTCGTTCAGGCCTATCACGACACCGTCGTGGGAACCGACTCGCACACCACCATGATCAACGGCCTGGGCGTGCTGGGCTGGGGCGTGGGCGGCATCGAGGCCGAGGCAGCCATGCTGGGCCAACCCATCCCGCTGCTCATCCCCCAGGTCATCGGCGTGCGCCTGTCGGGACAGGTTCGCGCGGGCGTGACCGCGACCGACCTGGTCCTCACCATCACGGAGATCCTGCGCAAGCTCGGCGTGGTCGGCAAACTGGTCGAGTTCTTCGGGCCCGGCGTTCCCACCTTGCCGCTTGCCGATCGGGCGACCATCGCCAACATGGCACCCGAATACGGCGCCACCTGCGGCCTCTTTCCCATCGACGGCGAAACGCTCAACTACCTTCGCCTCACGGGCCGCGCGGAAGACACGATCCGCCTGGTCGAAGCCTACTGCCGCGAGCAGGGCATCTTCGCCGAACTGGGCCAGGCCGAGGCCAGCTACACCAAAGTCGTAGATCTGGACATGGCTACCGTCGAAGCGAGCCTGGCCGGTCCACGCCGCCCGCAGGATCGCGTCTCCCTCGCGCAAGTGGCCAGCGGTTTCGCGACAGCTTTGCCCTCGCTCATCAAGCCGCACAAACCAGGCGCCGCCCTTGCCAAGGAGGAAGTTGCGGCCAACCCAGATATCCAGCACGGCTCGGTCGTGCTCGCCGCCATCACGAGCTGCACCAACACCTCCAACCCACCCCTGCTCATCACTGCCGGGCTGTTGGCCGAAAAGGCGGTGGCGCGCGGGCTGGCGAGCAAACCGTGGGTCAAGACTTCCTTCGCGCCGGGCTCGCAGGTGGTTGCGGCGTATCTCAAAGAGGCCGGCCTCATGCCCGCCCTGGAAAAGCTGGGATTCCACATCGTGGCCTACGGGTGCACGACCTGCATCGGCAACTCGGGGCCGCTCTCGCCCGCGATCACGCAGGCCATCGCCGAGCGCACCCTGGTCGTGGCCTCGGTCCTGTCCGGCAATCGCAATTTCGAGGGACGCATCCATCCCGAGATCCGCGCGAACTACCTGGCCTCGCCGCCGCTGGTGGTGGCCTACGCGCTCGCTGGCCGGGTCGATATCAACCTCGAAAAAGAACCCATCGGCGTGGACAAGGCCGGCCAGCCGGTCCTCCTCAGGGATATCTGGCCGTCGCCCGCCGAGGTCGCCAGCGCCGCTGCAAGCGCCGTCAAACAGAGCATGTTCGAAAGCGCCTACGCCACGGTCTTTCAGGGCGACGCCCGCTGGCGGGCCATCCCGATTGCCCAAGGGGCGACCTACGCCTGGGACGACGCCTCGACGTACATCAAACACCCACCCTACTTCGACGGCATGGCCAAGACCGCTCCCGCCGTCGAGGAAATCACCGGCGCACGCGTGCTGGCCTGGCTCGGCGACAGCATCACGACGGATCACATCTCGCCGGCGGGCTCGATCAAAAAGGACGGCCCGGCCGGCCGATACCTGGTGGGGCTCGGAGTCGACGCCAAGGACTTCAATTCCTACGGCGCCCGTCGCGGCAACCACGAAGTCATGGTCCGCGGCACCTTCGCCAACGTGCGCCTCAAGAACTTGCTGGCGCCCGGCACCGAGGGCGGCGTCACCCGCCACCTGCCCGCCGGCGACGGCATGGCCATCTACGACGCCGCCATGAAATACGCGGCGGAGAAGGTTCCTCTCGTGGTGCTGGCGGGCAAGGAATACGGCTGCGGCTCCTCGCGCGACTGGGCGGCCAAGGGCACGCGCCTGCTCGGCGTGCGCGCGGTCATCGCGCAAAGCTACGAGCGCATCCACCGCTCGAACCTCATCGGCATGGGCGTAGTTCCGCTGGAATTTCTACCCGGCCAGAGCCCGACTGAGCTTGGCCTCAATGGCGAGGAAACCTACTCGACCATCGGCTTGCCCGCCTTCATCGCCAGTCCGCCACCCGACCGGCAGCTGACCGTGGCGTTCGCGCGCAAGAACGGCAGCCGCGGCGAATTCAAGGTGCGCGTACGCATCGACACCCAGCAAGAAGCCGCCTACTTCCAGCACGGCGGAATTCTGCAGTACGTGCTGCGCGGGCTGCTCGCTACATAGACTTGTAGCGGAACAACTTCATGCGCGGGGCGCCTGAGACCTCGAAGAAGAACCCGAAGCCGAAATTGACGATGCCGTGCCCGTCCTCGACCAGCTTGCGTGGCGGGTTGATGAAGGGCTGCGCTTCCTTGAAAGCCTCGACCGCCGTGTCGTCGAGAAAATCCAGGCCGCAGGTGTGCACGACCCAAACCTTGGACAGCGACCCGTCCGCCTTGAGATTGACCTGGAGAAGCGTGTAGCGATCCTCGGCGCCGTAGATCTTGCCGGTGGGATCGCGGCGCTGGTACTCCTCGGCGGGTTTCCAGTGATCGCGCACCTTTTCTTTGATGCGGTTGAAGAAGCCGGCGTAGACCCAGCGTTTGGCATTGAGCGCGGTTTCGTTGCCTTCGTCGATGTCGGCCAGGTGATCCTGGGTGCCGCTGCCCACGGCGCGCGCGATCTGCTCCTCGGAGGGCAGAAGTCCGTAGAGCCCCGGACTGCCGCCGGTTTCGTTTTCCGCCGGAGTGGTGGTGCGCATGGGCCTGGGCGCGCCGCCACCGGAGTGAGAAAAAGCACCCTCGGGATCGCTGGCCAGCTGTTCTTCGCTGCCGGCCTGGTTCGCGTTCAGCACGGGCTCGCCCGCGCGCGGCCTGGGCTGGCTGCGCCTTTCCTCACTGGGCATGCGCATGGCCAAGGGTCCAGGCGAGGCGGGAAACTCCGACGGGTTGGGCGTAAGCGCGGGAGCGTTGCGCTTGCTGGGTTCGACCTCGCCGGTGTGGCGCTGCTGCGAATTGGGATCGAACTTGCCGTAGCGCTTGGTTTCCTTCTCGACCCAGGAATCGTACTCGGCCGCGAAGCGCGCCTCGTCGGGGCGGCGCTCGTCGCGCGGACGCGCCAAATCGACGACTTGGCCTGGCGCCTTGGCCACCTCTTCTTCCTTCTTGATCTCTTCCTTCTTGGCCTTCTCTTCCTGGCGTTCGAGATCGGCGATGATCTTGCGAGCGGTGTCGCTGTCCACCGTGCTCACTGAAATAGGCTCGGCGCGCGCCGCGGCCTCGCGGCGCCTAGCATCGACCTCGGCCTGGCGCGGCGCCCAGAAGTACAGCATCACACCGATAACGCCGCCGATCTCGGCGTGAAGGAGCAAGGCTAGCGCCAACCATCGAAGGATGGACTTGCGTCGACCACGCCTTGTCGAACCTGTGTCGGCCATGAACTGCTCTAGACCACTATTCTAATCGGCTACCATAGTCTGCAACCAGTGCCAGAACGGCGCACGACCTGATTGTCACGCCGACTGCGTATGCGTTGCGCCCTGGATCCGTCCGACGGCGTCTCCTAGAGTAGCCCGCTTCCGAAGGAATTCCGGTTCACGATGATGCTCTCCTCTCCTGCAAGCCCTGCCGCGCCCGATCCGGAGCGCGACCTTCTCCACAACATCGGCAGGGCCATCGCGGATTTCGACCTGATCTCGGCCGGTGATCGCATTCTGGTCGCGCTCTCGGGCGGCAAGGACAGCTACGCGCTGCTGCTCTTGCTTGAAGCCATGCGCCGCCGGGCGCCCGTCAAATTCGAACTTCTGGCCGTGCACCTGGATCAGGGACAGCCGGGCCACGATCCCACCCCCCTGCGGGCGTGGCTGGCCGAAAGCGGCTTCGACCATCGCATCGTGCGCGAGGACACTTACGCCATCGTAAAGGGAACCGTTCCCGACGGACGAACCCCCTGCTCGATGTGCGCTCGCCTGCGCCGTGCCATCCTCTACCGCTTCGCCGACGAATTCGGCTGCACCAAGATCGCGCTCGGGCACCATCGCGATGACGCCATCGAAACCCTCCTGCTCAACCTCTTTTTCGCCGGAAAGCTCGCGGCCATGCCAGGGCGCCTGACCAGCGACGACGGCGCCCATGTGGTGATCCGACCGCTCATCTACTGCGCGGAAAATGATCTGGCGGACTTTGCGGCCAGCCACGAGGTGCCCATCTTGCCCTGCAATCTGTGCGGGTCGCAGCCCAATGCCCAGCGCAAGCAGATGAAGTCGCTGCTCGCTCGCATGGAATCCGAGCACCCCCATCTCCGCCAAACCATGCTGGCCGCGCTCGGCAACGTGCACCTGAGCCACCTGCTGGTCCGTAAGGGCGATTTATGAATCGCCCCTACCATCACCCGCGATTCAACTTGTCCACTTCCTGCTTGAGCCGATGGCACTTCTGCAGCACTTGCATGTACTGGGTCTGAAAAATCTTCACGTAGCGGCGCTCGCGCGATTTTCGCCTGAGCGCCTCGCGAACCTCGGTCAGCTGCGCGATGAGTTCGTTCGGCGCCACGAACTGTGGCAGAAGAACGTGCAGGCGGCTCTGATCGGAGATGCGCACCTCGCCGGCATGTCCGGGAGTCGGCGGCGCGAACACCATGGCCACCAGGCTAGGCACCGAGGCCTTGATGGTGTTGACCACCATGCTGCCCGTGAGATCGGGTAGATTCTCCTTGGCCACGAGAACCGTGGGAGGAACCTGCGTGGCACTGTCGAGGGCCTCGCCGCCGCTCTGTACGTGGCGCAGGCGCCAGCCCTTTTCCTCGGTCAGCTCTTTCTCAAAGGCATTTGCCATCGCGGCGTCGTCGTCAACCAGCAATAGATTGAGCACGCCGAGTCCGCTGGCCGACGACGAAAGGCCACCCTCGCGCGACAACAGTTTGTCCTCGGCATCCGTGGCCTGCCGGGACAGCGCCATCATCTTGCGCAAGAGATCTTCGTTCAAATCGACCAGCTCGACGAGAAGCTGCTCGCGCCCCATCGCCGCCTTGACGTCCGCGGCCGCCTTGACCACCCGCTCGCGCAGGTCGTGCACGTACTCGCGGGCCTTGGGAATCACGTCGGTGGCCCCGGCGCGAAACACCGGCGCCACGGCGTCGAAGCCAATGCGGCGGCTCATCACGATGACCGCGGTCTGGCGCGAGCGCTCATGCACGAACTTGATCAGATCGATGGCCGCATTCTGCGTGGGCGTGTCGAGATCCGCGAGAACCACAGGAAAAAAACGGTTGGCGATCTGATCCTTGGCGCGTTCGATATCGGCCAGGATGGTCACCGAAAGCCCAGCCTCGCGCAACAGGCGGTCGGCGCCCTTGCGCACGCTCTCATCCGCATCAAGAACAAGGATCTCTTGTCCCGGTTCGGACTGGCTGTCCGGTGATGTCACGACCCATCAACCCTAGGGGAGAGTGGGCAAAAGGTCAAAAGACGCGTCCAACCATACTCGTGGTACCCTGAGATCCGCGGCCCTCGACGTTCGACGGGCGACGCGCCGACAACCTAGACTTCCAATCCATCATGACCAGCGTTCTCGACAAAGTCCTCGGAGCAGCCCGCCAGCTCGGCGCCTCCGACGTCCATCTCAAGGTCGGCTTGCCGCCGATTTTCCGGGTCAAGGGCGATTTGCGAACCGTCGCCAACGTACCGCCCTTGACCAAGGAATCCATCGAGGAGTTCGGGTTCGGCATGATGAATCCGCGGCAGCGCGACATCTTCGACAAGAACTGGGATGTGGATCTCGCCTACTCCACGCAAGAGGGCTACCGCTACCGCGTGAACATCTTGCAGCAGCGCGGCCTCATGGGCGTGGTCATGCGCCTCATTCCGCCCAACGTGCCGCCCTTCGAGCGCCTGAACCTGCCCCCCAAGGTTCTTGAACTCGCCGACGAAGAGCGCGGCCTGGTCTTGGTCACCGGCATCACCGGCTCGGGCAAGTCGACCACCCTGGCCGCCATGGTCGACTACATCAACTCGAACCGAGCGGTTCACATCATCACCATCGAGGATCCCATCGAGTATGCGTTCAAGGATCGTCGCAGCGTGATCAACCAGCGCGAGATCGGCTTCGACACCACGTCGTTCGCGCGCGCCCTGCGCGCTTCCCTGCGCCAGGATCCGGATGTCATTTTGGTCGGCGAAATGCGCGACCTCGAAACCACGGAGATCGCGCTCACCGCGGCCGAGACCGGCCACCTCGTGCTCTCGACCCTGCACACCGTCGACGCCGTCGAGACCGTCAACCGCATCGTGGCGCTCTATCCGCCGCACCAGCAGGGACAGGCGCGCTTGCAACTGTGCGCGGTGCTCAAGGGCGTGGTTTCGCAGCGCCTGGTGACCCGCGCCGACAAGATGGGCATGGTTCCGGCCGTTGAGATACTCATCAATACCGCGCGCGTGAAGGAACTCATCGCCGACTCGAAACGCACCCGCGAGATCCACGAAGCCATCGCCACGGGCCGCGACCCCTACGGCATGATCAGTTTCGACCAGTCGCTCACCGAGCTCGTCAAGAACCGCTTCGTGACCTACGACGAAGCGCTGGCCAACGCGACCAATGCGGACGATTTCGCCCTATTTTTCCGCGGGGTGAGCAAGGGAGGCAGCGTCTCCGCAGGCTTCGACCCGGGCGCCGGAGGGCGGTCAGGCTATACGCCCGCGCCGGCCACGGCGGGCGCCACCGGCGACTTCAAAGTCGACCGCTTCAAGAACGAGTAGCGCCGCCCCCTGCGAGGTGCGCCGTGGTCCGGGCCAACTTGGCCAGCACCTCGTCGCAACGGGCATCCGAGATGGAAACGCGCGTGGGCATGCCACCGCCGAGATCGAAGAGCTTGACGAAATCCAGACCCGAATCGAAATCCGCCGCGATGGACAGCGACCCCGAATCGCGAACGACCGCGACCACCGCGCGCTGCTGCCCGAGCAGAAGCAGCTCGGTCTTGTCATAAGGGGCGCTGGATTTGACCTCGACGTAGGCCACGGCGCCATCCACGCGATACTGCTCCGACAAGCGCTGTGCCTGTTCGAGCAACGGGTCGACCAGCCGGGCAGCGGCATCGATCTCCTCGAAGTGATGGGGCGCGTGGGTGCGCGCGATCAGGTACTGCAGGATGCGGTGCTTGAGGTTTTCGTCGCGAAAACGCGCCCGAAGGGCCCGGTCGATGCGCTCGGCGATGGGCCCGGGTTTGCCCTGGCGGGTATCGACGGCGCGCGCGTCGGCGTCCGCCCCGTCGTAGGGTTCGAATCCGCCCAAGACCCATTTGGCCCCGGCGTAGAGGCCGTCGAGATCGACGTGCACGGCGATGGTGTCGACGGGCCCGATGCGGCTCACGAGTTCGGGCGTGACCATTTCGGGGCAGGCACCGTGCTGGGCCTTGCTGGCAAGCACGAATCGAGCATCGTCGGCGTAGTCCACGTGGCGTTCATGGTCGTGATGGTCCACCCACGCGGCCAAACGCGAGCCAAGGCCTTGGATGAAGGGCAAAGTCACGGTTTCGAATGAAGTCTTCCCGGTTTCCGCTGCAAACGCGATGTCGAGAACAACCACCCGACCGGCCAGGGTTTCAGCCTTGGGCAACACCCGCGGGGTCAAGAACGCAAAGCGGATAGCGGCCAGCGGGTCGGGTTTTGTCATAGGCGAAAGCAAGAATAGCTGCCTCGAAGAAGGCGCGCCGGGAGAAAAAGTGAAGGCTATTCAATGGAACCGCCACAGGCTCCTTTGTGGATGTCATCTGGCCGCAAACATTCCCCTAGCTTGACACGCTAGGGCCTGCCTATAAGATACCCACCCGTAGCACACGATCCTGAGGACAACAGTTGCTTTTCGCCGAGCCCGTTTGCGGGATGGCCATGGCGGACCCAAGCGGCCCGCGGAGGATGAGATGCAAGGATTCGCAAAGTTCCTGGAAGATGGCGGTACCCTCATGTACTTCAACCTGGGCACGTCGATTATCGTGCTCTCGATGATCATCGATCGCTTGATCTTCTTCCTGGTGAAAAGCAGCGTCAACGCGCGTGCCTTTCTCGAAAACATCCGCAAGCTCGTGCTCGCCAACAACATCGACCGCGCGGTGAAGTTGTGCTCGGCCACCACGGCGCCGGTAGCGCAAGTTGCCAAGGCCGGTTTGCAACGCATGCATCGCGGAGAAATCGCTGTCGCGCAGGCCATCGAGGAATCCCTCGTGGACGTGACCCCGATGATCAAGAAGCGCATCCAGATCCTGTGGTCGCTGGCCAACATCGCGACCCTCATCGGTTTGCTCGGAACCGTCGTCGGTCTCATCAGGGCCTTCGGTGCCGTCGCGGCGGCCAAGCCCGAAGAGCGCAGCACCCTTCTGGCGAAGGGTATTTCCGAGGCGCTCAACAACACCGCCATGGGTCTCGGCATCGCCGTGCTCTGCATCATCGCCCATGCCATTCTGGGCTCTATGTCCAAGCGCCAGAACTCGGACCTCGAGGCCTTCTCTCTCAAACTGGAGAACCTGCTAGCCGAAACCGCCCATGGTGCCGGCGTTCAGCAAAAGTAGATCCAACCAGGCCGTAGCCTCTTTGGGATAAAGCACGATGACGAAACGCCAGGTACGGGCCCGCATGCGGCGCATGCGAGAACAGTTCGAGGAAGCCGAGGATGAGCATGGCGAAATCAACCTCGTTCCCTACATGGACATCGTGACCAACATCATCATCTTTCTGCTCGCCTCGGTCATCAATCAGGTGCCGCTTGGGACGGTCAATGTATCGTCGCCAACCTTCGGGTCAGGCGGCGGTGGCGATAGCCAAACGGAAAAGCCTGCGCTCAATCTCACGGTCACCGTGGGCAACACGGGCTTCACGCTGGCGGGATCGGGTGGTGTCATGCCCCCCATCCCCAAGCTGCCCACGGGTGATTATGACTTCCCGGCGCTGACCTCGAAACTGACCGAGATCAAGAAGGCCTTTTCCGACGAGACCAAAGCCACCTTCAACGCCGACGCTGTCACCCCCTACGACATCGTCGTCAAGACGCTGGATGCCATGCGCACGTACAAGGACGACAAAGACCAGCACGAAAAAGAGCTTTTCCCGGACATCGTCTTCGCGGCGGGCATTTTGTGATGGCAAGCGACGGCGCCAAGCAATCGTCCGCAATCGCCGCCCGCCTGGCCGGGAAAAAGGCGATCCGCAGCTACGCCCGCAAGCTTTCCGACCCGGAAGACATCAAGGATCTGAATATCACCCCGATGATGGACATGATGACCATCATCCTGGTCTTCTTGCTCAAGAGCTTCACCTCTTCCGCGACGCTCGTAAATCTGGACAACAACTTGAGCCTGCCGCCGTCGCAAACGCGGCTCGCGCCCAAGCAGGCTGTCCCTGTCACCATCACCAAGCGCGTGGTCCTGGTCGAAGGGGAAGCCGTGGCACCCATCACCAACGGCCGCATCGACCCACAGCTCAAGCGGGACGGCGACAACGGCTACTACATCACTCCGCTCGTTGAGATGCTTAGCAAGGTCGCCCGGCGCGAAAAAAAGGTCGCCGAGGTAACGGGCCAAAAGTTCGACGGTGAATTGACCATCATCGCGGACAAGAACACGCCGTATCGTTTGCTGACGGAAATCCTTTATTCTTGCGGCCAGGCCGAATACGCGAACTTCCGGCTGCTGGTCTTGAAGAGCCGCGAGTAGCGCTCAAGGCCGGCTGCTGTGCCCAGGCGGGATGCCGATATGCGCCCGACGAGCGGCTAGGCTCCAACCAGAGAGAGCACAGAGAGTTCAAAGAGCGCTGAGACGCCAGAAGAGGAAGGGGTTGGATCCAAGATCCAGAACCCTACCTTTTCCGGCCTTTGCGCCCTCATCGCCCTCTGTGAACTCTCTGCCCGCTAGTTGACCACCACGAATTCGATGCGGCGGTTCTTGGCTTTGCCCGCGCCGAGGTTGGGAACCACGGGCTTCTTCGCGCCCATCCCCACCGGCACCACGCGATCCGCGGCGATGCCCTGATCCGACAGGTATTTCGCGACCGCCTTGGCTTGATCGTCGGTCAGGGCCTGCGCTTTCTCCGCTTGCAGACTGCTGTCCCAGTGCGCTTCTACGCGAAGCTGACGAATCTCCGAGTGGTTGACCAGAATGTCCACGACCTCGTCAAGCAGGTGGGGCATACCAGCACCCAGCACCGCCGACGGCTTCTTTCCCGCCGTCTTGAAACTAGCGGCCTGGCGGAGCTTGAACTTGCCGTCCTTGAAGGTCACGCCGGCCACCGCCGGGCGGGAGCGCACGGTGATGCTGATCGCGTTCTCGCGGCCATCGGCCACCGTCAATTGAAGCTCCTTGGACAGGAACTGGTCCGCATCCACGCGCAAGGCATAGAGCCCTGGCACCACGGGCACTGAGAAGTTGCCCGCTTCATCCGACCGGCCTTCCGCGATCTGCGGACCGGCCAACTTGATCGACGCCACCACGCCCTTGCCGGCATCGTCACTGATGCGGCCGACGGCACGCGCCGCAGGCGCTTTCGGCATTAGGCGAAGCACGATGTTGGCAGTTTGGCCAGCGATGACCTCGGTCTTGACCGTGGCGGTTTCAAAGCCATTCGCGATCACGACCAGCTCGATGGGTCCAGGCGCAAGAGGCACGCTTTGGAATGTTCCGTCCGCGTCCGTGAGCACGCGCGAGTGTTCCCGTCCGCTCACCCCAACCACCGCGCCTTCGACCGGGGTCCCGGCCGCGCTGATGACCCGTCCAGCGACCAGCCCTTCGCGCATGGAGGATTCCTTGGTCACGATCTTCTCGACCGGCACGTTGCGCACAATGCGCGGAACCAGATCGACCGGGAATCCGATCCCGAACAGAAGGTTCCATGGCACCAGCGCGGGCGCATACGGATAGCCAGGCGATCTGAGTGCGACGTCGAGACCAGCGGTGAGTGTCAAGCCGTGCAGAACCTGCGCCTGCAGGCCGAAGGTCACCCAATGGATGTCCTTGTTGTCCTTGCAGGGAGTTCCACCCGCTTGGCCACAGCTCGAGTGTTCCTGATTGTAGATGACGTCGTCCTTGGAACTCGTGAGGTACTCGAAGTGGTATTCGAGCACTGGCCGCAGGGAAAAGCCTTCGGCCACCTCGTCGAAGGGCGCATCCGCGCCGAGCGCTACGCGCAGGCGACTGCCCGACATTCCGTAGGCGAAGCGCGAAACGTAGCGAGAGAAGGCAGAGGTGCTATTGGTCGAGTAGTCCACCAGATTCGAGGAGTTGTCGATGTAGTAGCCGAAATTCAAGTGAAAGCGCAGGGGCACGCTTTGCGTGGCGGGCTTGAGATCGTAAGTGCCGATGGCGTTTAACCACAGCGATGTCGAGTCGGGCGAAAACGAAATTCCGGTGATGGAAGACATCATGCGAATCCCAAGCTCCGCACCGCCAGAGAAGCCCGGCGCGAGCGGATAGGCCAGCTTGGCCCCCAAGATGAGATCCCCGAACGACTTGATGAGCTCGGGATCGGTGCGGTTGGCCTCTGAGGCACACACCTCCGCGCCGGTAATGGGGTCAGGGCCGCACAGTCGTCGGTTGCGATTGGCCGACCCCAGAACCGCGCCGAAGATCTCGAAGTGCTCGACGGGCGTGATGCCAAACGTGAGCGCCCCTTGCAATCGCGTGTCACGGTCGCTCGCGGCTGGCGCATCACTTTGAACCAAGAAATTGCTGCCAGTGAAGTATTCGCCGTGGAGGCTGAGGCGCAGCTGGGCCACGCCGCCCACCTCGGCCGAACCCATGCGCAGAAGACCTACCGAGCCGCCCAGGCTGAGCTGGGGAACGAACCCGCGCGGCCGCTCGTCGGTTTCCGAAACCACGGCCTTGGGCGCAGGCGCTGATTCCGCGGGCGCTTCGATCTCGACCTTGGCCGGAGCCGGCACGACCTCACGCACGGGTGCGGGCGCAACGGGTGTTGGTGCCGCGACTGGCGCTGCTGGCGCGGGGGCCGGAGCAGCCACAGGAGGAATGGAAGGAGCGGGAGCAGGCGCGGGGGCAGGCGCGGGAGCAGGCGGAACCGCGTTCCAAAAGCTTGGTGCCGGTGCTGGAGCCGGGGCCGGAGCAGGAGCCGGATAGACTGGGGCGGGGGCTGGGTAGGTCGGCGCGGGCACCGGATAGAGCGGCGCGGGTGCAGCCGCCGGGGGCCAAGGCGCCGCAGGCGGAGCCGTGGGGCCGGTTTGGGCTGCGGCAGCGAGTGGAACGACAAGGATTGCGACGAGAGTTGCTAGGGACGTTGGCTTGTTTCGCATGCGTGTGGCTCCTGGAGGCGAGGCGTGCCGTATGCTAGTCGCGCTTCGTTGGCGAAGCAATCGGCACGTGAGGGGTTCGCGTCGTCCGTTAGTTACCCCGGTCACAGGCTTTTGCTCACCTCAAAGCAAGAGGTTCTTGCCAACTCGCGCAGTGAGTTATTTCGGGCAAGGCTGTCGGGCAAAGCCCGACGGACCTCACGCGACTTCTACCGTAAGAACCCTCGAAGGGTTCTTACCAACTCCCACGATGAGCTACGTCGGGCAAAGCCCGACGTTCCTCACGCGACTTCTACCGTAAGAACCCTCGAAAGGTTCTTACCAACTCCCGCGATGAGGTACGTCGGGCAAAGCCCGACGTACCTCATGCGACTCAACAGTTGAATTCCTGGGCTGGTCGTGGGAGTAAGTTCCAGCAGCATGAAATCGCCGCTTGAGCAACTGACCGATGAAATCCACGAAGTCGCGCTCCTCGTCCACTCGGCCCAGGAGCGGGCAGAGGACCGGGAAATCGTGACGAGTGCCCACTTGGCAGTTGACCGCCTGTCCAAGCACTACCGGCAACTCGCCACCAGCGGACCCGAATCGGAGCGCGATTCAGTCGAGCGCAAGTTCGGCCGACGGGTCACCGACCTTCGTCGCCTGGCCTCGACCCTGCCCCGCATCGGCGCCATCGCCAGCGAACACACCGGCGACCAGCCCAACATTGGTCCCTCGAAAGTCCAGGAACGCCGGATCACCGGCGTCTCATGGCGCAGCGAAGTTCCCCTGGGGGCCGCCCTCGTCCCTGCCTTGCGCGTGGGAGGCGAGGTCGACGCCTGGTGCGGTCCCTGCGATGGACTCACCACCCATCACATCATCGCCATGGTGAACGCGACCCCGAAGCAAGTCGTGTGTCAGGCGTGCGGGGGTCGTCATGGCTTCCGCACCACGCCCGCGCGCAAGAGCGCCGTCGAAAGCGCCAAACCGACCACGCCCAAGGAATCCGAAGCCGCGCGCAAGGCCGAGCAGAAGGCCGAGGAACTGCGCGCGCTCGGCAGGGAAGTGGCCGAGACCAGCCAGGTGCGGGTGTTCGAAGCCCGCGAACGCTACAAGGTGGGCGAGGTCATTTCCCATCCCGACTACGGACGCGGCAAGGTGGAAAATGTTCTCCGTTCGAGCATGCTCGTGCGCTTCCCGAACAGCGGTCTGAAGTCGCTCATGCTGAACTAGCCCTTCCGCAACCACCGCAACCACTGCTTGCGGGATGGCCAAGGTTGGGGAAGGATCAGGCGGCGAGACCGGCATGGCACCACTCGACGAAAGCAAGGCACCCGTGCCGCCCATGACCCGGCGGCCCGCCACCTCGATCTTGGTGGTCGACGACGACGCCGACATGCGCGAGTGGGTAAAGGAGGATCTCGAACACGAAGGCTTCGTGGTCGAAACCGCGCCAGGCGGCCGGACCGGGGTCGAGCGCGTGAAGAAGGGTGGCATCGACGTCGTGGTCTCGGACGTCAAGATGCCGGATCTCGACGGTCTGGATCTGCTGCGCGAGATCCGCGAGGTCGAGCCCTCGCCCTTCGTCATCATCGTGACCGGCTTCGGCTCCATCGACACAGCGATCCGCGCGGTCAAGCTCGGCGCCTACGACTACATCACCAAGCCGTTCAAGATCGATCAGCTCCTGCTCAGCATCGACAAGGCCCTGGCCGAGCGCTCCCTGCGCAACGAGGTGACCCGCCTGCGCGAGGAGGTCAGCCGCCGCGATCGCCTGGACAACATCATCGGCCGCTCGGCTCCCATGCAGGAGATCTTCGCGCTCATCCGGCGCGTGTCCGCATCGTCCGCCAATCTGCTCGTCACCGGCGAGTCGGGCACGGGCAAGGAACTGGTCGCAAGGGCCCTGCACGCCAAGAGCCCGCGCAAGGGCCGACCGTTCGTCGCGGTCAACTGCGCCGCCATCCCGGAGAACTTGCTCGAAAGCGAACTCTTCGGTTACGCGCGCGGGGCGCACTCGACCGCCAATGCAGATCGCCAGGGGCTTTTCGTCGAAGCCAATGGCGGCACCCTGTTTCTCGACGAGATCGCCGAATTGCCCCTGTCGCTTCAACCCAAGCTCCTGCGTGTCCTGCAAGATGGCGAGGTCCGGCCCCTCGGCATGAATCGCGCCGAGCGCGTGGATGTTCGCGTGATCGCGGCCACCAACCGCGACATCGAGCGCCAGCTGCACGAGGGTCACTTCCGTGAAGACCTGTACTACCGCCTGAACGTCATCCAGATCCATCTGCCGCCCTTGCGCGGCCGGCAGGAGGACATCCTGCCGCTGGCCGACCACTTTCTCACCCGATCCACCGAGCGCTCGGGCAAGGTGGTCCGAGGCTGGAAGGAGAGCGCGAAGAAGATGCTGCTCGCCCACCACTGGCCGGGCAATGTGCGGGAACTCGAAAACGTGGTCGAACGGGCGGTGGCCCTCACCGATGGTGACATCATCAGCCCGGAGGACTTGCCCCGCACCATGCAAGAGCGCAAGAGCCAGGATCGCCTGGCCAGCGCCGTGGCCCAGGGATTCACCCTCGGTCAGCTGGAACGCGAGTACATCGAGCGCGTCCTCGAAGTCGAAGGTGGCAACAAGACCCGCGCCGCCCAGCGGCTGGGTCTCGATCGCAAGACCCTGTACCGCAAGCTCGAAGAATACGCCGCCTCACCGCGCGAGGAAGAGGTCGGCCCGGGCACCGAGGATCCGACGAAGACCGTCGGCTAGGCGTCGACTGTCCGCTCCGAGTAGCGTAAAAACGCACTATGCGCTTTTCCGCCTGGTGCATGGTTTTTCTGTCGGGCTGTGCCTCCGCACACGCGAACTCCGAATCACAGACCCCGGCGCCGGCCTCGACACCGACCTCGGCCCCTGCCAATGAGCCCGCCATCGACGCAGGTGACGATCTCGGCGGTGACGCTGACTTTCGCGCGGTGGCCGCCCGGGCCATGACGGCCGATGCGCCGGCGGCGCGCGCCGCCCTCGAAGGATTTCTCTTCCACCACCCGCACCATCACCAGCGCCCAGCGGCGGTCACCATGCTGGCCGGGGTACTGCTCGGGCTTGGTGATGCGACAGCCGCCAAGACGCTGCTCGACGAGAACGCGACCCTGCTGAACCAGCAAGAGCGCGACTTTCTCACCGGTCTTTGCCAGGGCCGCCTGGGTAATCAGGCCAACGCGCTTGGCCTGCTCAAACCGTACTTGAACGCCGATCCGCCGCGTTTTTTCGGCATTCCCGACGCCCTGGCGCGGAGTCTACTTCGCACCACCCTCTTGGACGCGCTGGCCGAGTCCGGCGACCCAGCCGGCGCCATGGACCAGCTTGAACTCTACCTGCATATCGACGGGAGCCGGGATGCCGAGCGTTCCTACGCGCTGGCGCGGTCAGCGGAGATCGCAGGCAAGGTCGCCGATGCCACGGCCCTGAGTGCGCTCTCCGTCCGCCACGGCACTCTAGCGCGGGCCTCGCTCGGCACCAAGGCGGTGGCCGCCTTGCGCGCGCGTGGCGATGAGCCGAACGCCTTCAAGCTAGAGCAGGAGACCCTGGCCGTGCGCCGGCAGCTTGGTCTGGAGCCAGCCCCGCCGTCGGCCGTCCCGGCCGACCCCATGCGACTCGGCCTCGTGGTTCCATTTTCGGGCGCGCAGGGCCGCCTCGGGGAAGTGGTCTTGCGCGGGGCCATGCTCGTGGTGACCGCGGCCAGCCACGGCAACGAGACCGTCGCTTTCCGCCTGCAAATGCGCGACGCCGCCGCGCCGCCCGAACGCTCGACCATGGGCGGTGGTCCCATGGCGGGCATCGTTTCGCTGGGCCGCGAGGAGAAGGTGATCGGCGTGGTCAGCACCCCGGATGCGCGCGGCATCGACATGGCCACCAGGGAGGGCATTCCCCTGCTTCTGCTCGACGAGCGAAGCCCTGGGGCCCAGACCACGGCCTTCCCGCTCCTCCACTCCGCCGAGGCGCGTGCGGTGGCCCTGGCGCGCAAGGCGCTCGCCCTGGGCGCGCGCAGGTTCGCCATCCTCGGCCCGGACAGCGCATCCGGCAAGCGGCTCGCGGCGGCCTACAAGAAGGCCGTCGAGGACGGCGGCGGCGCTGTCACCGGGCACATCACCTATGCCCCAAACGCGACGAGTTTCTCGGCCGAGGTCACCAGCCTGCGCAAATTGGCGTTCGAAGCTCTCTTCATCCCGGACGACGCCAACCGGCTCGAACTGGTGGCCCCGGCCCTGGCAGTGGCGGATATCTGGCCGCGCTCCCCGCGCACAATTTTCACCGCTGCTCATTCCGCGGCGAGCTCCGGTTCGGGCCGCCGCGAAGCCCTCTTGCTTTCCACGGCGCTCAGCGTGGCGCCCAAGTTCCTGCGCAACACCGAACGCTACGTGCAAGGTGCCCTGCTCTGCCCAGGATTCTACCCCGCCGACGACGCGCGCAGCGGGAGCTTCGTTGCGCGCTTCAGGGAAGTCTACGGCACCTCACCCAGCGCCACCGACGCCTATGGCTACGACGCTGTCTTCGTCCTGCGTGGCGCGGTCGAACGCGGGGCACGAAGCCGCGCCGATGTCTTGCGCATGCTGTCCACGCAAACCTTCGAGGGACTGACCGGTGACATCCACTTCGGTCCCGATCACAGCCGCATCGACCCGCCCCTGGTCTACGTGGTTGATGGCGACACCATTCGCGTGCTCAAGTAGGGTTGCGCAGGTTCTCCTTGGCCAAACAAGAGACAAGAGACGTTCTGGGTGACATCGCCGCGGGCGACCTGGCTCCCATCTATTGCTTGCACGGGAACGAGCGCTTTCTCGTGGATCGCTGCCTGGCGGCCGTGCGCAAGGCCGTGCTCGGCAGCGACAAGGCGGGCCCGACGGGTTTTGACTACGACGTCTTCGACCTGAAAGAGACGCCGCTGGCACAGGTCCTAGGCGCCGCGCGCACCCTGCCCATGTTCAGCAAGCGCCGGTTGGTGATCGCCGAGGGCATCGACGAGGTCAAGGCCGCCGAGCTGGAACCGCTGGTCAAGTACATCGCCGATCCCAACCCCAGGGGATGCCTGGTTCTCGTCGGTGACAAAGTGGACGGCCGCTTGCGCGCCTTTCTGGCCCTGCGCAAGGCAGGCTTCCTGCACGAGTTCACCCGACTCAAGGATCGCGACCTCGTGTCCTGGGTGGCCGGAGAAGCCCGGCGACGAAGCCTCGACATCGAGCCCGGCGCGGTGCAAGCCCTGGCCGAATTCGCCGGCCCCGACCTGGGCCGCGTCGCGCATGCCCTGGAACAGGTTGCCCTCTTCGCCGGCGGTCGCATCCAGCGCGCGCACGTCGAGGAGATGATCCCCGAATCGCGCGAACGCGGCGTGTTCGAACTGACCCGAGCCATCGGCACCGGCGACGTCCGGCTCGCCCTAAGCTTGGTGGCCAACATGCTCAAGAACCGCGAACCAGCGCTCAAGATTCAATTCATGCTGCTGCGCCAGCTGCGCCAGATCTGGCGCGCCAAGGAGCTGTCCGCGGCTTCGGTGCCGCGCGCGGAGATCGCCTCGGCGGTCGGGATTGCCCCTTTCTTCTTGGACGATATCCTCGTTCCCGCAGGACGCATGAGCACCGCCGCGCTCAAGCGCAGCTTCATGCACCTCTACCGAGCCGACCGCAGCCTCAAATCATCGCGTGTCGACCCGGACGTGCAGATGCTGCGTCTCGTACGCCAACTGGCCGAGGACGCAGGAGCAAGGCGCTAGTCGGCTAGGATGGGAACCCCAAAGGGTTCGCTTCGCACTCGGCACGCGCCACACACCCTGCCCGCCCCGCGCTTCGCGCGGCCTCGCCAAACCCTCCCGCGATGGCACGCCGCCGGCAAAGCCGGCTGGCTCCCCACGCGAGAAACCGGCTACGCCTTGGGCTTCGCGGCGACCGTGAGGCGCGAAACCTCGCGCGATGCCGTGCGACGCTTAATCACGCCACGACCACCCAAGCGGGCGATGAGTTTCGTCGCCTCCTTGAGCAGCGCATCGGTCTGCTTGGAATCCTTGGCCGCGATTGCGGCCCGCAGCTTCTTCACGGCGGTGCGCATAGCCGACTTTTGGCTGGCATTGCGCGCCTCATGTTTGATTCGCTGCCGGTTCTTCTTCTCCGAAGATTGTATGTTCGCCATTGGGAAGGGTGCGAATCTTGCTGATGCCAGACGCCTATGTCAAGGGTTGTGGTCGAAAACCTAGTAGGGCTTGTCCTCGGCCTTCATCTCGCCGGTCGGCGAAGGCACCTTGATATTCTGCTGACCGCCGCGGCGCTCGCCGGGCTTGAGGACTTCTTTCCCGGTGATGCGGTCGATCACGTTGTCGTTTTCGTCGCGATCGGAGTTCTTGTCGGAAATCACGCTGTCGACGAACGAGCCCACGGGCACCTTGGCCGCGTTGGTCTTTTTGACCTCGGCCTGCCGGTCGGCCACCGAGCGGTCGTAAATCACTAGACAGTAGACATCGTAGAACTTGGAACGGTCGACCAAGCGCAGCCCGTCGCCTTCGGACGAACGCCATTGGAAGGTGTCGAGTACCTGCTCTTTCACGCCACGGGTGACGACGGTGCGATAGACCGGCTGGGCTCTACCGAACTTCTGCTGCATCATCTCGCCGAAGTCCGGGAAGCTCTTGCCCTGGACCACTTCCTTGTCAAAGGCGATAAACATCTTGAACAGTGACTCGCCCGAGAAGAAGAAATAGCGCTTCTGCTTGGACTCTAGGTAAACGAGCATGGACTCGCCATTGTTCGGCACGAATTCCTCATCGATGATCGACACCTCCCAGCCAGGGCTGTGGCCCTCGAACTTGACGAAGCTCTTGGTGATCCTGTCCTTGTCGGCCTTAATCAACTGGCGAACGCCATCGTTCTTCGCAGGATCGAGGCGGGTCTTTTCCAGACGTTCCTTGTAGTTCTCGTCGATCTTCGCAAAAAGCTTCTCCTTGACCTGCTGCACACTCATGCCCCAGGTGAAGTCACCCTTGAGCTCTTTGATCTCGGCGGCCTTGGCAATGGGCGCGGGCCCCTTGACCTTCTCGGGACCCTTCTTGCCACCTTTGGCTGCGGCGGCGATTTGCGCGGTTGTGAGGGCCAGAAGCACTGCCAGAAAGGAAAGTCCGAATCTTCTCATCTGCGATTCTCCTTGGGTCTAGGGCTCGCGAACACTAGCACCCCTGGCCGCGGATCCACAACGCTCAATCGCCGAATGGGTCCGAGGGCGCTTTGACCTCGACCGGCCGCTTGGCCGGAACGTTCGACGGCACGGAATTGCCGTGGGCCTTGGCCGGGGCCGTGGCCTCTCCGGCCTGGGCCATGTCATCCGCGCCCTCGGCCCGGCCAGCAGTATCCTCCCCGTTCGCGCGCGGGTGTTCAGCGCGGCCATTGCGCAGATCCTCGCGCGGATTCTCGGCGTACGATGCCTCTTGACCGGGCCCCGCGTAGTCGATCCAGAACGCCGAAGGGCCGTCCTTGCGGTTGTCGAGATGGACGAAGACCGAGTTGGGATAGTAGCCCACGCCGGCATGATCGAAGGTACTACGCAGCCAGTCACGCAAAGCACTATTGGCAACACTGGGCACGCGAAAGTCGCAGGCCAACCCCTTCTTGTGCGGGCTCTTGGGATTGCGCGCCACCTTGGGATGGCGGTAGCCCGAAACCACCTCCAGGCGGTGCCCCTCATAGTGGCGCGCGGTCTGGTAGAGCATGTGCGCCAACCGAGTGTCCATCTTGAAGACCGTTCCGGTCTGATGACAGCGCATGAACTTGTTGAAGCGATTCTGCCAGCCCTTGATGGGCCGGCCGCGGTCGTCCTGAAAGCGCAGCATCAGGGTCTCCTTGGTGTTGATCTGGAACAGCTCGACCGCGGCGTAGCGCGACAGCTTCTTGGGCTTCTTGCTTGCGCCTTTGCCCTGGGATTTGGCCGCGGGCGCGCTGGGATGCGACGCCGCCCAGGTGAAACCCGGAATCAGAAGGAGTGCGATGGCGAGAACTGCGCGCCGGAACAAAACGCCTCCATCATGGCAAGGCCTAACCCGTCGGCGTCAACTTCTTTCGCATTTCGGCCAGCAGATCCCAAGCCGCGCGCGGCGAAAGCCCGTCCAGATCGGCCGCGCGAAGGGCGGCAAGGACGTCGTGTTCGGCTGGATCGGTAGGGGTTGGCGCAATCGGCTTGGCCAGTGGCTGGTCGAAGAGCGAAAGCTGAGGAACTTGGTCCTGTTCCGGGCGGGCGAGTTTGGGTCCAGCACTCTTGCCGCGACCGTTGCCGGCGTTGTCCTCCAGGTGGTCGAGAATCGTGCGAGCGCGCGCGACCACAGCGTCGGGCAGGCCAGCCAAGCGCGCCACCTCGATACCAAAAGATCGGCTTGTCCCGCCCGGAGTCAGCTTGCGCAGGAACACCACCTCGCCCTTCCATTCGCGCGCGGCCACGCTGACGTTGCGCACGCGCGGGTGGGTCTCGGGCAGCGCGCATAGCTCGTGGTAGTGGGTGGCGAAGAGAGTGCGAGCCGAGAGTCGATCGTGCAGGTATTCGGCCACCGCCCAGGCGATGGACACGCCGTCGTAGGTCGACGTGCCGCGGCCAATCTCGTCGAGAATGATGAGGCTCTTCCGGGTGGCGTGGCGAAGGATGTGCGCGGTCTCGCGCATTTCGAGCAGGAAGGTCGATTCGCCGCGGGCCAGGTTGTCGCCGGCGCCGACGCGGGTGAACACGCGGTCGCAGATGCCGATGCGCGCAGAGCGGGCCGGCACGAAGCCGCCCATCTGCGCCAGGATGGTGGCCAGCGCGACCTGGCGAATCAGGGTCGACTTGCCGGCCATGTTGGGTCCGGTGATGAGCAGCATCTGCTCGCTCTCGGTGTCGAGGCGAACGTCGTTGGGCACGAAGCCGCCGGTGGCCGCCAGACGCTCGACGACCGGATGCCGGCTGTCGACAAGTTCGATGATCTCCGAGTCCTCGACCACGGGCCGGCAGTAGTCGTTGCGATGAGCTTGTTCGGCCAGCGCGGCCAGCACGTCGGCGGCGGCCACACGACCGGCCAGCGCGAGCAGCCGCTCTGCAACCTTTCCCACCTCGTCGCGCAGGCGGGTGAAAATCGAAAGCTCGATGCTCACGCGTCGCTCGTCGGCGGTGAGGATCTTGGCCTCGTAGTCCGCCAGCTCGGGCGTGACGAAGCGTTCGGCATTGGCCACGGTCTGCTTGCGCGTGTAATCCGCCGGCACGTTGGCCAAGTGCGAACGGGTGATCTCGATGAAGTAGCCGAACACAGCATTGTACTTCACCTTCAGCGACGGGTTCCCAGTGCGCTCGCGCTCGCGCGTCTCGATGGCCAGGATCCCTTCGCGCCCGCCAGTGGCGATGGCAACCAGTTCATCCAGCTCGGCCAAAACGCCGGGCTTGACATAGCCGCCGTCCTTGGTGAGGGCCGGAGCGTCGTCTTTCAGCGTAGCGCCGATGCGTTCAGCAACGTCTTCGGCGAGCTCCGCGCCGAGGTCGAGCAGATTTCCCTTGGCGCGAATGACCTGCTCGACCGCCGGCAGTTCGTCGGTGGCCTTGAGCAAACTCGCTCGCAACTCGGGCAAGCGGACAAGCGAGCGACCAAGAACGACCAGATCCCGAGGCGTGGCCACGCCCAGGCGTGCCCGTGTGGTCAGTCGCTCCAGGTCGCCGAGTTCGCCCAGGATCTTGCGAACCGCTTCGCGCACGGACTGCTGCACCACCAACCGCTCGACCGCATCCTGGCGGCGGCGGATCTGGGCGATATCGACCAGGGGAAAGAGCAGCCACTTGCGCATGAGACGGCCGCCCATGGCCGTCACCGTGACGTCGAGAAGATCCAGCAGCGATCCCTGCCGGCGACGGTCAATCATGGTTTCGACCAGTTCCAGGTGCGCGCGGGCCTGCTCGTCGATAATGAGAAAGTCGTTGCGCTGAAATAGCTCCAGCCGCGACAGCGGCAAAGGCGCAGAGAGCTGGGTGGCGCGAACGTAGCGCAGAACCCGTGCCGCAGCCGTGGCCACCAAAGGCAGCTTCTCCAGGCCAGGCCGGTCGAAGCCAGTGCCTAGAACCTCCGTCAAGGTTTGCAGCGACGGCGCGTCGGTGGCCACGTCGATAGTGGTCTGGGCTAGGTGACTATAGGCACGCCGGATGATCGAGGCTAGATCGCTGTCCTGCCTTGCAAGCAAGATCTCGCGCGGCTCGACCCGGGCCAGCTCGTCGAGCAAGCCTTCAGTCGTCGCGCACGAGGTGGCGCGGAAATCGCCGGTGGTCACATCCGCAAAAGCCAGACCGAAGCCATCGCGCGCCTCGCCCGCCACCGCCGCAACGTAGTTCGGCGTGCGCGGCTCCAGCGATTCCTCGTCGAGAATCACACCTGGCGTGATCACGCGGACCACGCCGCGCTTGACCATCCCCTTGGTGAGCTTGGGATCTTCCAGTTGCTCGCACAAGGCCACGCGATGGCCAAGCTCGGTCAGGCGTTGGATGTACCCGCGCGCCGAATGGTGCGGTACCCCGCACATGGGTGTCGGGTCTTCCTTGCCCTTGTCGCGCGAGGTGAGGGTCAGCGACAGGGCGCGGGAAACGTACACCGCGTCCTCGTAGAACATCTCGTAGAAGTCCCCGAGCCTGAAAAACAAGATGGCATCGGGGTACTTCGACTTGACGTCGAGGTACTGGCGCATCAGCGCCGTGGTGCCGCTGTCCTTTTCGACCGCCACGGCGCCTACGTCCCCATGAATCGAGGGGCTGGCCCGAGACTACTCCTTGGCAGGAGCAGGCGCCGGACGCGGCTTCTTGGCTGCCTTGCCCGGGGTGCGGGCGGCCTTCTTCTCGGTCTTCTGCCGCTTGAGGCGGGACTTGAGTTTCTTCTGCGCCTTCTTGCGGCGCATCTTCATCGACGTGCGGTTATCGTGTTTTCCCATGAAGTCGCCACTATTCGGAAACTAGGCCGTCATGTCAAGGAGCTTGCGTGATCACGCCAAACGACGCCTTTGCTTGATCTCGTTGATGAGGCCGTTGGTCGAGGCGTCGTGCGAGGACACGTCGCCACTTGCGCGCAGCTCGGGCAGGATGGCGTTGGCGAGTTTCTTGCCGAGCTCCACGCCCCATTGGTCGTACGAGTTCACGTTCCAGATGATCCCCTGCACGAAAATCTTGTGTTCGTAGAGCGCGATGAGCTTGCCCAAGGTGCGCGGGTCGAGCTTCTGGTAGAGCAGCGAGTTGGTCGGGCGATTGCCGGGAAACACCTTGTGCGGAAGGAGCGCGGCCAGGACCTCGCCCTTCACGCCTGCGGCTTCGAGCTCGGCGCGCGCCTCGGCAAGGGTCTTTCCCGTCATGAGCGCCTCGGTCTGGGCCAGAAAGTTCGCCAGCAACAAGGTCTGGTGCTCGCCGATGGGATTGTGTGTGTCGATGGCGGCCAAAAAATCGCTGGGCACGAGCTTCGTTCCCTGGTGCAGGAGTTGGTAGAACGCGTGCTGGCCGTTGGTGCCGGGCTCGCCCCAAATCACGGGGCCGGTCTGGTAGTCGACGACTTTGCCGTCGCGGGTGACACGCTTGCCGTTCGATTCCATGTCGCCCTGCTGGAAATAGGCTGGGAAACGCGACATGTATTGGTCGTAGGGAAGGATGGCGTGGGTTTCGGCGCCGAAGAAGTTGTTGTACCAAACGCCGAGCAACGCGAGCGTGACGGGCAAGCTCTGGTCGAGCGGCGCGGTCCTGAAATGCTCGTCCATCTCGTGCGCGCCTTCGAGGAGCGCGCGAAAGTTGTCGAACCCGATGCCGAGCGCGATAGACAGACCGATGGACGACCACAGCGAATAGCGACCGCCGACCCAGTCCCAGAACACGAACATGTTGTCGGTGGCGATGCCGAACTTGGCGACCTCTTTCGCGTTGGTCGAAAGCGCCACGAAGTGCTTGGCGATGTGCTTTTCGTCCTTGGCGTGGCCCAGGAACCAGTCGCGCGCGCTGTGCGCGTTGGCCATGGTTTCCTGGGTGGTGAAGGTCTTGGAGGCGACGAGAAATAGCGTGGTCTCGGGATCCACGCGCTTGAGCGCTTCGGCGACGTGCGAGCCGTCGACGTTGGACACGAAATGCAAGTCGAGGTCGTCACGCCGGTACGGGCGCAGGGCTTCGGTGACCATGACGGGGCCGAGGTCGGAGCCGCCGATGCCGATGTTCACGACGGCACGGATGGCCTTGCCGGTGTAGCCCTTCCAGTCGCCGCTGCGCACGGACTCGCTGAACGCGGCCATGTGGTTGAGGGCCGCGCGCACCTCGGGCATGACGTCCTTGCCGGCGACGCTTACTGGCCGTGAGGAGAAATTGCGCAAGGCCGTGTGCAGGACCGCCCTGCCCTCGGTCAGGTTGATGGGTTCGCCCTCGAACATCTTGTCCCGCATGGCCTCGACGCCCGCCTCGCGCGCGAGGGCGCGCAGAAGATCCATGGTTTCGGCCGTGATGCGGTTCTTCGAGTAGTCGAGCAGCATATCTCCGAGGCGCAGCGAGAAGGCCGCGAACCGCTTGGGATCCTTGGCGAACAAGTCGCGCATATGCACGGGCGCGATGGCCTTGTGGTGCTGTTCCAGCTTCTTCCAGGTGTCGGTGCCGACGGTGCTCATGGGGGCGATATTTAGCACAAGCGAGCTCCGGTTCGGGTGACCTCAAGCACAAAACCCGCTGGATCTTGCAGTGCTTGTCGAACCTGGACAAGGTAGACGTTCGTGTGATGGCGCCCATCAGGAAAAGAGACCTCGGATCGCCGGCTATCTTTTTGATTGCGGCCCTCGTTGGCGGGTGCGGGGGCTTGGCCGAAAAAAAACGAGAAACCCAGGCCGGCGATCGGCCCGATGCGGGATCCTTTGCGACGGATTCCGGAGCGGACCCAATCCCGACCTAGACGGCGACGGTCGTCGTGCTGCCGGATACCCAGTACTATTCCCTCACATACCCCGCCACGTTCGCGGCACAGACCAACTGGATTCTCGAACAGAAGGCCGCGCGCAACATCGCCGGCGCACTCCATGTGGGGCGACCTCGTCGAATGGGGCACCGAGCTGCCGGAGTGGGATGTGGCCGGCTCTGCCATGCGGGTGCTCGACGGGAAAGTCCCGTACATGCTCGTGCTCGGCAACCATGACACCAAGTTGGATCGTTCGGGTCCGACGAAATCCCCGTCCAGTCTGGAATTGTGAATCCGCCACACCGCTAATTACATAGCGACGTCGGAAAGCCTACAACGGCCAGACCATCGGCGTCGAGGCGGGTAGCTTTGACCTCGCCGGTGGCGGTGAATGCGAACAGGGTTGCGTGCACATCGGCCAGACACAGGCTCCCGCTGGCTCGCAGTGCGAACGTCCCGACTGCCCCTTTGGCCCGATCCGTGGCGCCGGCGTCGCCGCAGGTTCCGAATAGGCCAATGGCCACGCCCCACGTGTCCGGCATTGTGATGCGCAGGTCGGAGCCAGCGCTGCTCGTTGGGCTCTCGAAGGACAGCGTCGCGCAGTCGGCACCTGACCTGGTGATCGTGACGTGGTCGAGCCCCCCACTGTACCCGCTGGCCGAATAGGTCGCACTCGCTGGCGGATCTGGCGCGGCCGGTGCGCAGCAAAGGTAGTGAACGCCAATGCTGCAACCTGCGAGATCGCAATTGGTCGAGAGCCTCGTCGCTTCGTCTTGGGCCGCAATCGCCGCGACCGTTTCGCCCAGACTCGGGTAGTAGCACCTGGTGTTCCCAGGCACAGAGCCGCAGCAACCGCAACCGCAGGCTGTGTAATCGCCGGTGCAAACGGCGGCCGGTCCGGCCTCGCTGCTTGTCGAAGCGTCCCTCTTTGGATAGGAGTACATGCAGCGACCAGTGCTGGGATTGATCACATACCCGAGGTTACAGAGGCAGGTGCCATCAGGCTGACACGTTCCCATGATCGCCTCGGAAATCGGGTTGTCGTTGCACGTTGGCCAAATGCCGGCGGACCTGCAGTCAAACACGGCATGGGGCGGCCCATCTTGCGTGACCAAATCGGCGGCTGGTGGAACATCACCTGCCGGGATGTCGCCCACAGGTACATCGGCAACCGTCGCAGAAAGGTCGGCCAGGACGATGTCCCTGCTCGCGGGGAGGTCGACCAAAATCGTGTCTTTGCCAGCAGGAAGATCTGCCGCAACTTCGTCTTTCGCAGCGAGCAGGTCAGCTACAGCCGTGTCCTTGCCAGCCGACGAAGCATCCGGAATGACCTGGACAAGCAAATCTGGTTCGGCAAGATCCGGACCGGCCGCGTCCGGCACCAGATCCCGGGCGAACCGTTCGTCCGCACCTAGATCCCGGGCCACGGGCGCATCGACGGTCTTCTTAAGCGGCGTGGACGACGAACACGCGACGCCAGCAGTCAGTATAACGATGACAAGACTGCCCGAGAACCAGCGCAACGATGTCTTCATAACGACCCCCGCATGACCTGGCAGATTCTGGCACAACTCGATGGACGCACCGAGTGCGGGAGATCACGCCGATCTGATTCCCGCCAAACGCGCACCTGCCCCCGGTTTCCACCTAGCCGTGGGGGACGGTGGACTCGTCCTTGGTGTAGCCGGTCTGCCCTTTCCCACCTTCTGATCGGATTCCTCTTCCTGCGATCCGGCCGCGAGAATGCTACCCTCACGCGCCCGGCATGATCGACACCACAAACCTGGCCAAGGAATACGGCGCACGCGTTCTATTTGAAGACGTGACCTTGCAACTCAATGCGGGGTCGCGCTACGGGCTCGTGGGTGCCAACGGCTCGGGCAAGACGACCTTCCTCCGACTCTTGGCCGGCGACGAAGAACCGTCGCACGGCACCTTCAACCTGGCCAAGCGGGCGCGCCTCGGCATACTTCGCCAGGACCGCTTCCTCGACGACCACGAGATCATATTGGACCTGGCCATGCGCGGGGATGCCGTGGTGTGGGAGGCATTGTCCGAACAACGCCGCATCGGCCAAGCATGCGAAAATGAAGGGCATCCCGATCCGGGACGTATCAGCGATCTCGAAGACCTGATCTCCGCGCACGACGGCTACACCCTGCAGGCGCGCGCCACCGAAGTCCTGGTGGGCCTTGGTATTCCCATGGTCTTGCACCGCTCGCCGCTTTCCACGCTGTCAGGCGGTTTCAAGCTGCGCGTGCTGCTGGCGCAGGTTTTGATCGGCGGTGCCGACATCCTGCTGCTCGACGAGCCGACCAACCACCTCGACATCTTGACCATTCGCTGGCTGGAGAAATTCTTGGCCGCCTACACCGGCTGCGCGATCATCATCTCGCACGATCAACGCTTCCTCGACAACGTGACCAGCCACACCCTGGACGTCGACTACCGCACCATCACGCTCTACACCGGCAGCTATTCCACCTTCGTCGTCGACAAGGCGGCGATTCGCGAGCGCAAGGAAGCCACCATCGCGCGCGCCGAGGAGGAAATCGCCCGCAAGCGCGCTTGGGTCGAGCGTTTCGGCGCCAAGAACACCAAGGCCACGCAAGCTCAGAGCCGATTAAAACAGATAGACCGCATCGAGGTGGAAGAACTGGTGGGCAGCTCGCGCCGCGCGCCCATGCTGCGCTTCGAGCAAGAGCGGCCGAGCGGCAAGGACGTGCTGGCCATCGAGAGGCTGTCCAAGGCCTACGGCGACCATCACGTGCTGTCGGATGTGAACCTGGTTCTGCGCCGGGGCGAGCGCATCGGCATCATCGGTCCCAACGGCCTCGGCAAATCCACGCTGCTGAAGATCCTGGTGCGCCGTCTTGCCGCCGATACCGGGCAGGCGCGCTGGGGTCACGAGGTGCGTTTCGGCTACTTTCCCCAGGACCATCGCGAGGTCTTGGACGATGCCGATGCCACGCCGCTGGGCTTGCTCGAACACGCCTGCCCGGGCGCAAGCCCGACCTTTGTGCGCAGCCACCTCGGCCGCGTATTATTCTCGGGCGAAGACGTACTCAAAAGGGTCGGACTGCTCTCCGGCGGCGAGGCCGCGCGCCTTATCTTCGCACTGCTCATCGTGCAAAGGCCGAACGTGCTGGTGCTGGACGAGCCCACCAACCACCTGGATCTAGAAGCCATCGGCGCGCTCATCGAGAGCCTGAAAAACTATCCCGGTACGGTTCTCTTCGTCTCGCACGACCGCTGGTTCGTGTCCGAACTGGCCACCCGCATCGTGGAGATCACGCCCGACGGGCCGCGCGATTTTCCCGGAACGTACACGGAATACCTCGCCAGGTGTGGCGACGACCACCTGGACGCCGACGCGGTGGTGGAAAAGGCGAAACGTGCGCGCCAGGAAAGCGCCGCGGCCGCGAATTCGCCCAATGCCACCGACTGGGAAGAAAAGAAGCGCCGCCGCAACCGCCTCACCCAGCTACCCAAGCGGCGCGATCAAGTGCTGGCCGAGATCGAAGCCGCGGAAAGCCGCAAGCAAGCCATCACCGATCTGTACTGCTCGCCCGGCTTCTTCGAACGCACCGGCAAGGACCAGGTCGCCGCGCTTGAGCAGGAGCAAGCAGCCCTCGGCCCGCAAATCGAGGCGCTGCTCGCCGAATGGGAAGCGCTGGAGCAGGAAATCGCCAGTCTGGAGAGCGACTAAGAAACCGGCGGCTTCTCTTCAGCGCTTGCCGGCTTGGCAGGCAAGGCCGCGCAAGCGAACGTCAGTTTCTCGCCGTCGAGATCTACCTTTACGCTGCCGCCGTTCGCCAGGGTGCCGAAGAGCAGCTCGTCGGTGAGCGGGCGCTTGACCTCTTCCTGGATCACGCGGGCAAGCGGCCGAGCGCCGTTCATCGGGTCGTGCCCCTTCTTGGCCAGGTAGTCGCGCGCGGTCGGCGATAACTCCAGCGTCACCTTGCGCTCGGCAAGTTGCCCTGACAGCTCGGCGATGAACTTGTCCACGATTTGCAGCATTTCGGCCGCGCCGAGCGGCGCAAAGTCGACCTTGGCGTCGAGCCGGTTGCGGAACTCGGGCGAGAACATGCGCTTGAAGGCTTCGTCGGAATCGCCAAAGCGATCGCTGGCGCCAAAGCCGGGCATATGCTTCGACAGGTCGCGCGCGCCCACGTTGCTGGTCATGATAAGCACCACGTGGCGAAAATCGGACTGGCGGCCGTTGTTGTCGGTGAGAGCCCCGTGGTCCATGACCTGCAGTAGAATATTGAACAGATCCGGGTGCGCCTTTTCGATCTCGTCAAGCAACAATACCGCGTGCGGTGTCTTGTGAATCGCGTCAGTGAGCAAGCCACCCTGGTCGAAGCCGACGTAGCCGGGCGGTGCCCCGATAAGGCGCGAGACCGTGTGCCGCTCCATGTATTCCGACATGTCATAGCGAAGAAAACTCACGCCTAGGATCTCGGCGAGCTGCTTGGCCAGTTCGGTCTTACCCACACCAGTCGGTCCGGCGAAGACGAAGCAGCCAATCGGCCGGCCGGGTTGGCCCAAGCCCGCGCGGTTCATACGAATGGCCTGGCACACGCGCTCGACGGCCTTGTCCTGGCCGAAGATCTTCGCCTTGATCTCGGTTTCCAGATTGCGCAGGCGCTCGCGGTCGCTGGAGGCCGCGCGCCGGGGCGGGATGCGCGCCATGGTTGCAACCACGGCCTCGATGTCGCGCGAGCGCACTCGCAGGGATGCGTCGTCTTTGCTTTCGGGATCGCGGTCACGCAGCTTGAGAATCGCGCCAGCCTCGTCGATGAGGTCGATGGCCTTGTCGGGCAGCTTGCGTTCGCCGAGGTAGCGATCCGCCAGCTCGGCGGCCATGCGCAGGGCTTTCGGGCTGTACTTCACGCCGTGGAAATCCTCGTAGTGGCGACGCAGACCCTTGAGCACCTTGACCGTGTCGACCACGTTCAGCTCGGGCACCTCGATGGGCTGGAACCGGCGCGCCAGCGCGCGATCTTTTTCGATATGGGCACGCAGCTCTTTGTGCGTGGTGGTGCCGATGCAGCGGATGCGCCCGCTCGACAAAAGCGGCTTGAGCAGGTTCGACGCGTCCATGCTGCCGCCCGACACCGCGCCCGCACCGACGATGGTGTGCAGTTCGTCGACGAAGATGACCGCGTTTTCCTTTTCCTCGACGGCGCGCAGGACCGCCTTGAAGCGCTCCTCGAAATCGCCGCGGTAGCGCGTGCCGGCCAGTAGCGACCCCATGTCGATAGAGAAGATCGTCGTCCCGAGCAGGGCCTTCGGGGCTTCCCCCGCTTCGATCCGCGCGGCCATGCCCTCGACGATGGCGGTCTTGCCCACGCCTGGATCACCGACGAACAAAGGATTGTTCTTGCGCCGCCGGGCCAGCACGTGCAGCGCGCGCTCGACCTCCTTGTGCCGGCCGACCAGCGGGTCGATCTCGCCCCTGCGCGCGCGCTCGTTCAGGTTCACGGCGTAGACCGCCAGCGGATCTTTCGCCGGACCTTCCTCGCCCGACTCGTCGGCCATGCCGGATTCGGATTCGCCGTCGCCGTGCGCGAGCCCGGGCAGGAGCTTCGGAGTTCCGTGCGAAATGGCAGTCACCAAGTCCAGGCGCGAAATGCCCTCTTCCTTCAGGAAATGCACGGCATGGCAATCGCGTTCGCCGTACATGGCCACCAGCACATGTGGCCCCTGCACCTCGGAGCGACCGGCGCCCAGGATGTGGTTCACGGCGTTCTGGATCACGCGCAGAAAGCCCAGGCTGGGCTGCGCGTGCCGATCCTCCTCATCCGGCTCCGGCTCGCTGCTTTCGGCGTCCGCGACGTGCGATTTGCCGCCTGCGACCTCGCGCGCCGGCGGCGGCGGCACGGCAGGAATCGAGGTGGACAGGAATTTCTCAAGTTTGGCGCGCAAGCGCGGCAAGGCCCCGCCGCACTTCTTGATGATGTCGGCGGTCTGGGGGTCGTCGAGAAGCGCGAGCAACAAGTGTTCGAGTCCGGAAAACTCGTGGCGACGCTCGGTGGCATCCGTCAGCGCCTTGCGCACCGCCTTTTCGAGTTCCGGGCTTAGCATGACTGCCTTCGCACCGAGCACTCCAGCGGCATCTCGTGCTTGCGCGCGAAAGCGACCACCTGGGTTGCCTTGGTTTCCGCCATGTCGCGCGGATAAACACCGGCGACGCCGACCCCCTTGGTATGAACGTGCAGCATAATCTCGTTCGCCGTCTCGGCATCGTGGTGAAAAAACTTCACCAGGACGTATACGACGAAAACCTGCGTTGTGTAGTCGTCGTTGTGGAGCACGACCTCATAGAGGCTCGGCACTTCCACCTTGACCTTGTCAAGGGTGGCAAGTTCGCGCTCGTCCTGCGGGTTGCGCTTCGGCATGGCTTTCAGAGGTTAGCTTGGCACGTGTGCGGCGGCGATCAAGATCGACCCTTGAGCGACGCGGATCTGGTCAACCTAGCGTCGACGATGAGTCTCTGCACGGAACGGGTTCTGGCACGGCAGGGCGATTCTGGCCGACGACAAGATGGCTCACTCTGTCCTCATGTTGAGGACTGGAAATGCCGATGGATCCACGTCGTGCACACCAAGCGTAGTACCGGGCAACCTCCAGCCCCAGAGCCGCCGAGCGCACAAAATGGAAAGTCCGCGAAGTGCAGGCGGCACGTTCGAGAGAGCAGGCCGATCTTTCCTGCAGCAACCGCGTTCGTAGCGGTTGTGCTCGCCGCGGCTTGCTCGTTCGACGCCAGCAGATTGCGCGCTCGGCAACTTGTGGATTCGAGTGCGAGTGAAGCGGGCGCGACGGAAACAGGCATGACGGAAGCGGGCGCGATGGACACCGCCGCGACGGAAGTGGACGCATTGTTTGATCGCCCGCCGGACCAATATCTGGTCATCGAAGATTCGTTTGTCGAAATTGGCCCGGATGGGGCACGCACCGACCTACCCTTGGGGGCTGGCGGTACGCTCGATGTCGAAGGTGCTGGGGGCGCGATCGAAGGCGGCACATGTGACGTGGCTGCAAGCGATGGCCCCATGGCCACGGGCGGCGTCGGCGGCACGTTCGACACCGGAGAAGCTGGGGGCGCGGACGGAGACGACGCGGATCGTAGGCCCGGAACTGACAGCGCCACAGCTACCGGCGGCACTGCCGCGGGCGGCACTGGCGCGGGCGGCATGGGCGCGGGCGGCACCGGCGGTACGTTCGACAGCGGAGGAGCTGGGGGGGCAGACGGAGGCGGCTCGGGCGGCATGGTTGGATTCGGTGGCGCGACAACCACGGGAGGCACCGGCGGCTCGGTTTCTCTTCCGGCTGGCCTGGTCGCGTGGTGGAAGATGGATGAACCGGCGGGAAGCAGCACCGCCGTGGATGCCTCCGGCAATGGCAACAACGCCACTCTCAGCGGGCTGAACCCGGCCTTGACCTGGACAACCGGACGCACGGGTGGTGCCCTCAAGTGCGACGGCTCGGGCAGTGCTTTGGTGAGCGACTCGACCACCCTGGACGGGATCACGGCCGGAGTTACCATTTCGGCCTGGGTCAATCGATTGGGTGCCAGCACCGGTTTCACGGCGGTCCTATCGCGAGAGATCGGCACCACCATTACCGAGTACTACTATTTGGGCTTATCAGGAGACAAAGCGGAATTCTACAGCTCTTCCGGCGGGCTTTCGGCCACTTCAATCCCGATAGGGATCTGGACACACATGGCCGTCACGGATGACGGAAGCACAGTGCGCGTCTATGTCAACGGCTTCCAGGTAGCGAGCAAGAACGTGAACGACGTTTTCAAGGCAGACACCTCGAGACTGACCATCTGTGGCAACCAGAACGACCCCAGTGGCGCCGTCACGCAGCGCTGGAATGGCTTGGTCGATGACCTGCAACTCTACAACCGACCCTTGACAGCGACCGAGATCGCCAGCCTGGCCAAGTAGGCGTCACTGACAAGACACCACCGCCCCCAGCAACCGGATCGAAATCGTCGGTTTGGGCATCGTATACTTGGGCCAACATGGATCTCTCGTTTTTCGACAAGACTGCCTGCGCCGAGCGCCGCGGTCGCCTGACGTCCCGCCTCGGCAACCGTCCGGCCCTCATCGCCTCGGGTGCCCCGCGGCCACGTGGCACCCACCGCGGCCTTCACCCCTTTAGGGCCGCCAGCCATTTTCTTTACTTGTTCGGGCTGCATCTGGAAAAGGCGATGGGCCTGTGGAACGGTGAGCACTGGCAGCTTTTCTTGCCCGAGCCAGGGCCAGACGCGACGTTGTGGACTGGGCCCGTGCCGGGTTTTCCCGAATGGGCCGAAATCGTCGGCGTTCCGGTTGTGTCCATGGCCAAGATCAAAGCCAATGTGAAGCCAGGGACAGCCACGCTGCCCTCGCCGGACGTGGAAACATGCGTAGAACAGTCGAGTCTGCTCGGTCGCGACATCCGCCCAGGCAAGCTGGCCACGGTTGACGAGCCGCTGGCCGATGCCCTCATCGAACTGCGCCTGATCCACGACCAGGCTGGCATCGCTGGCCTGCGCGAGGCCGCCCGGGCGACCGATGCGGCCCATGCGGCGGGGATGCACGCCGCACGCCCAGGTATCCGCGAGAGCGTGGTTCGCGCCGCCATCGAGGCCGAGCTTGTCGCGCGCAACATGACCACCTCGTTTAATTCCATCGTGTCCGTGCACGGCGAAGTGCTGCACAACGAAGACCATCACTTCACTCTGGCCGAGGGCGACCTGTTGCTCGTCGACGCGGGCGCCGAGACCGGAGGCGGTTGGGCCGGCGACGTCACCCGCACCTGGCCGGTCAGCGGGCGCTACTCGTCTACACAGCACGATCTCTACGAGGTTGTTCTGCGCGCACAGAGCGATGCCGTGGCCGCGATCAAGCCGGGCCGGCGCTATCTCGACCTGCAAGGGATCGCCGCGCACGCCATCGCCGAAGGGCTGATTGGCCTCGGCATCCTGCGCGGAGATCCGGCCGAACTGGTCAGCGACGGCGTGGTGGCGTTGTTCTTCCCGCACGGGGTCGGGCATCTGGTCGGCCTGGACGTGCACGACCTGGACGACCTGGGCGACCGAGCGAGCTATGCCCCCGGGCGCACGCGCTCGACCGATCCCGGCCTCAAGGCGCTGCGCCTGGACCGTGACTTGGTGGCCGGAATGGCCGTGACCGTCGAGCCGGGTTTCTACCAGGTGCCGGCGATCTTGGAAGATCCAGAACGCACGCGCGTGGCCAAGGATCGCCTGCGCCGCGACCGCCTGGTTGCCTTTCGCGACGTGCGCGGCATCCGCATCGAGGACACTATCCTGGTGACCAGCGACGGGCACGACAATCTGAACGCCAGCCTGCCCAAAGAGCCAGCAGTCATCGAGGCCGCCATACGCGCTACTTGACGAACTTCACGGCCACCACCGTGGCCGCGATCAGAAGCACCAGCACGAGCGCGCCGCGAACGATCTTCCACACGCGCGAGGGCGCTTTTGCCACGACATCCGTCGTCGCTTTGGCCGGGGCACTAGCACGCGTCGATGGGGCGGCAAGAGGAGGAACGTATTGCCGTTCCTCGACCGGGCGCGCGGAGTGCCGGGCCTTCGGCCCAGTCCGAAGCAGCGGCAGGGAGTGTTCATGGGTTCGCGGGGGTCCCTTGCAATCGGCCGGAGATACATGCGATGATCCCAGATCGATGACCAGGGCGCTCATCTGCTCCACCTCTTGGCTGTCCGACGCTGGTTCCTCGATGTGTAGCCCCAAGCCCGCGCGCAACTCCTCGATTTCTTTTCGGCGGTCTTCTTCAGAAAACGCGACCTCGGGCAGTTGCACGGCAGGCAAGTCTTCCGTCGTCGTGGAGAGTTCGTCGTAGTTGGCGGGCTTCTGCGGCCCACGGGCGGGCGAAGCCGAAACCGCAGGTTGCTTGGGCTGCCCATCGGCTCCGAGATTCTCCAGGGCCGCGCAGAAATCCGTTGCCGTCTGAATACGATGCTCGGCCTTCTTGGCCAGAAGGCGCAAGATGATCGCATTCAGGGCGGGACTGACCGCGGTAGGGGCAAGGTCGATTGGCGCGCGCGGCACCTTCTCGACGTGGGCCTGCCAGATGTCCACGGGCGTGGGGCCATCGAAGGGCATCCGCCCGGTGAGGGATTCGTAGAGCAGCACGCCGAGCGCATAAAGATCCGACCGAGCATCGACCTTCTGGCCGCGGCACTGTTCAGGCGACATGTAGTGAGGCGTGCCCACGTTGACCCCAGCGGCGGTACGCGGGCCGCCCGCACTGAGGTGCGCGGGCACCCCCTCGACCAGTTTGGCCAGTCCGAAATCCACCAGCTTGACCCTCTGCCCGCCGGGCAGTACCGAGGACAACAGCAGAATGTTCTCGGGTTTCAGATCCCGATGAACGATCCCTTTCGCGTGCACGGCCACCAGCGCTCGCCCCACTTCAAGGAATATGGGAATGGCTTCGGCCATCGGCAGGCATACCCGTTCGGACAGGACATCGCCCAGGTTGCGCCCCTCGAGGAACTCCATCACGTAGTAGTGACGCCCGTCGGTGAGGCGGCCAAACGAGAAGATATCGACCAGCCCCGGGTGCTGGATGTCGTTCACGGCGCGCGCTTCAAGCACGAAACGGCTGATGGCGTTCTTGTTCTTGGCCAGTCTGGCCGCCAGGACCTTGATCGCGACCTTCTTGCCGATGATGGGGTGGACCGCGCTGTACACCGTGCCCATCCCGCCCTCGCCGATACGATCGAGGATCTGGTACTCGCCAACCTTGGTGCCTACCGACAGCTTCGTACCCAGCGAGGTATCGAGCGTGTCAAAGGCATTTGCGGACTGAGAAGGCGTGGAAAGATGCCCATCGCCGGGCGAGCCGATTGCCGGAGCGCCGGTCGCCACAGTCTTCATATCGGATCGGCCGGGACAGTCGAAGTTGGATTCCGTACCGTGCGCCGCCTTACCGCAGTATGGGCAAAGGTCAGGTACCATGATCGGTGACAGTGTATCCCGAGAACGGGCGGTCCGCGCGAGGACTTTCCGTCGTGCAACCGTTACAAATCTGCTCGCCCGAAGATCAAAGTGGCGTTGGCACCGCCGAAGCCGAAGCTGTTGGTCAGCGCGTGCCCGACCTTCACCTCGCGCGCGACGCCCGGCACGTAGTCCAGATCGCAGTCAGGATCGGGCGTGGTGTAATTGATGGTCGGCGGAATCTGCCCACGGGCCACGGTGAGTGCCGTGAACGCGGCCTCGACGCCACCCGCGGCGCCGAGCAGGTGGCCGGTCATCGACTTGGTCGAGCTGATCATCAACTTGCGCGCGTGGTCGCCGAACACCTTCTTGATGGCCAGGGTTTCGGTGGCGTCGTTCATCTTGGTCGATGTGCCATGGGCGTTGATGTAGTCGATGCTGTCCACGCCCAGCCCCGCGTCCGCCAGCGCTGTGCGCATGCAACGCTGAACGCCCTCGCCTTCTTCGGCCGGGGCCGTGATGTGATGAGCGTCGGCGTTGGCGGCGTAACCCTCGAGGATGGCGTGGATGCGAGCGCCACGTTTCTTCGCGTGCTCCAGTTCTTCCAGGACCAGGACGCCCGCGCCCTCGGACAGCACGAACCCGTCGCGATCGAGATCGAAGGGGCGGCAGGCCAGCGCGGGCGCATCGTTGCGCGTGGACAGGGCACGCATGGCCGCGAATCCGCCCACACCAAGCGGGGTGACCACGGCCTCGCTGCCGCCGCAGATCATGGCATCGGCCTCGCCGCGCTGGATGAGGCGGAAAGCGTCGCCGATGGCGTGGGCGCCGCTGGAACAAGCCGAGACCTGGCCATAGCACGGCCCCTTGGCGCCGTACTTGATGGAAAGCTGCCCGGCCGCCAAGTTGATGATGATCTGGGTGACGAAAAAGGGGGAAATCCCGTGCCGAGGTCCCTTGGCCTGCAAGGCCAGGTGCGTGGCTTCGAGGGTGGCGACCCCGCCCATGCCCGACCCAATGAAGCAGCCCGTGCGTTCGCCGAGTTCGCCTTCGAGAACCAGCCCGGCATCGTCCATGGCCATGGTTCCCGCGGCCATGGCGAACTGGATGAACAGATCCGACATGGATGAACGGGCCTCGCGCGCGGAAATCCAGCGCGTGGGCTCGAAGCCCTTGACCTCGCCTGCGAAGCGCGTGGTGAATTCGCTGGCGTCGAAGCGGGTGATAGGACCGATCCCCGAAACGCCCCCAAGCAGCGCCTGCCAGGTTTCCTCGGTCCCGATTCCGACGGGGGTGACCAGCCCGAGGCCAGTCACCGCTACCCTACGTGGCATGGCCACTCGCTACTTCGCGCGCGACTTAACGTAGTTGACGACGTCGCCCACGGTCTTGATCTTCTCGGCGTCCTCGTCGGGAATTTCCAGGTTGAAGGCCTCTTCGATGGCCAGCACGAGTTCAACCACGGACAGCGAGTCCGCCTTGAGATCGTCCATGAACAGGGACTTCATGGTGATCTTGTCCGCCGGCACCTCGAACTGCTCGGCAACGATCTTGGTGACCTTCTCTTCGATGTTCTCAGCCATTCTCGGATCCTCTTCTTACAACAGTTTCTGTGAGCGTCGTGGAACGCATAGGTTACATGAAAAGACCGCCGTTGACCCGCACGACCTGTCCGGTGATATAGGCCGCCTTGGGTCCGGCCAAGAAAGCCACCGCGTGCGCGACCTCGTCGGGCGTGCCGACGCGGCCGAGCGGAATGGCACGCAGAAGCTCGTCCTTGCGCGCAGCTGGCATCTCGAAGGCGGTCATGTCGGTGGCGATGACCCCAGGCGAAACCGCGTTCACCGTGAGGCCACGCGAGGCGTACTCGCGTGCCCAGGATTTGGTCAATCCGACGATGCCTGCCTTGGCCGCGGCGTAGAATCCCTGGCCAGCCGAACCCGCTTCACCAACGATCGATGCGATGTTGATGATGCGGCCACCGCCAGGTGCACGCATGAGCGAGCGCAGGGCAGCGCGCGTGCAGTTGAAGGTTCCCCCCAGGTTCACGTCCAGGGCCCGGCGAAGATCGGCGTCTCTCCCGCCCAGGGTCAGGCCATTGACCACCACACCCGCGTTGTTCACCAGGATGTGAATGCCTCCGCACGAAACCACGACTTCCTTCATGGCCGTCTCGACCACCGCAGAGTCGGCGACGTCGAAACGCATGGATACCGCTTCGCCACCGGCCCCGACAACGGCCGCCACGGTCTCGCCGGCAGCCGTCTCGTTGCTCTGATAGTTCACGATAACCTTGGCCCCTTGCGCGGCGAGTGCAATGGCAATAGCGCGGCCGATACCACGCGAGGCCCCGGTCACGACCGCCACCCGGCCAGAGAGCTCTGGCACGGGACTACGCCTCTCCGGAAGCCGCTGGCGCGTTGTCCGACCACAGGAAGGCGTGCACATCCATCGAGCGCTTGATTTCGCTGCGCAGGTCGATCTTGGCGTACTCGCCCGCGGTCAGGATGGCGTTCTTGATAGCCCGAGCGTCCGATCCGCCGTGACAGACGATGACTACACCGTCGATGCCAATGAGAGGCGCGCCGCCAGTCTCGGCGTAGTCCGAGCGATGCTTGAACCGGCGCAACGCCGGCCGCATCAGCCAGGCGCCGATCTTCTCGATGAAACTGCCGCGCACGACCTCGTCCTTCACCGCCTCACCAATCCACTCGACCAAGCCCTCGCAGCCCTTGAGCAAGACGTTCCCGGTGAAGCCGTCGGTGACCACCACATCAGCGGTGCCCTTGAAGATGTCGCGTCCTTCCACGTAGCCCAGGAATTCAAACTCGGTGTCAGCCCCGTCCGGGGACGTTCGGCTTAGCAGCTTGAACGCCTCACGCGTGAGTACCGTCCCTTTTTGCTCCTCGGTCCCGTTCGACAAAATGCCGACGCGCGGGCGCGCCTTCTTGTGCTGCAGGCGCGCGTAGGTGGCACCCAGCACGGCGAACTGGGCCAGCACCGAGGGCCGCAGATCGACGTTCGCCCCCATGTCGAGCAAGGCGCATTGCCCGGTGCGGGTCGGAAAGGTCGTCGCGATGGCGGGCCGCTCGACCGATCCGATGCGGCCAAGTACGATGAGCGCACCCGCCATGAGCGCGCCGGAATTGCCGGCGGAAACCACGGCATCGACTTCGCCGGCCTTGGCCATGTCGAAGCACACGCGCAGCGACGACGCCTTCTTGTGGCGGAAAGCGATGGCAGGGGCCTCGTCCATGCCGACGGTGTCGGGGGCGTGGCGGATCTGAATTCTTTCGAGCGGCGCCCCTGGTCCAGATTCGCCCAGAACCTGCCGCAGGCGAGGCTCCTCTCCAACCAATACGACGTCCAGGCCGCTCGATGCGACCGCGGAAAGGACACCTTCGATTTCGATGCGAGGCGCCCCTTCCGAGCCCATCGCATCGACGGCGATCCTGATCTTGCTCAGGAGTTCTCCTCTTCGGTCTTCTCTATGACCATGCGGTCCTTGTAGTAGCCGCAGGAGGCACACACGCGGTGGGAGATGCGTGGTTCGCCGCAACGTGGACAAGGCACGAAGTGCGGCACGGGCTGCTTCATGACCTGAGCCCGGCGGATCGCCGAGCGGGACTTGGATTGACGTCTCTTGGGAACTGCCATTTTCGCCTCTTTGCTGGTTCGAGAAAAAGCCCCGCGTCAAGCGGGGCGAAGGTCATCGGGAAGATTTCGGGTAAGTGGTCTTGTTACTACTGAAGCTTGATTTTTGCCAGCACCCCGAGCTTGGATGTTGCAAGCGTCTGCTTTTCACAGTCACATGGCGTCAAATTGCGGTTGCGCCCACAGACCGGACAAATCCCCGCGCAATCGGGACTGCAGATGGCGGTCATGGGGACCGCGAGGAGGATTTCGTCGCGAATCGGGAGACTGAGGTCGATCACGCCGTGCTGGAAGGAAACCACATCCTCCGCAGTGTCTTCATCCTCGCCGTCCTTTGCCTCATCCCTCTCGACAAAGTTCACGGTCATGGGCGACTCGATGGTCACGGGCGCCGGCTCGAGACAGCGCGCGCAAGGCACCATCAATTCGCCCCGCAAGGTGCCGCGGAGCAGGTAGCCTTCACCGGCGGGCTCCAACCGTCCGTCGAGGCGAACCCCGGCTTCGGAAAGCCCCAGCGAGGCATCCGGACACTCTGCCGAAAGCCAAGCTTCGCTGACCGCTACGCTCAGGTCGATTCCCCCTTCACCGATATCTTTGATTTTGTACCGCATGGCCAGACCCGGTCTCACTGGTGGAACGGGGAGCCCGTAACTATAGGGTTCGCCGGCCTCGCGTCAAGCTACTTGCTGGCTGACGACGCTGCGCTGCCTCCGCCAAAAAGCAGCAGCGATTTGAGATCTTCGTCGTTGAAGACCAGCTGCGCGCCCAGGAACCAGTCGAAGAAACCAGCCGCAGCGCCCTGGGTCTTGTAGTAGTTGAGGACATCATCCACGCCCCCGACCAGGTAGACCATGTGTTTGTAGACGGCGAGGGTCGCCCGACCCGTGAGGCGGGGATATTGGTTGAAACGCATGTCGAACACATCTGCCGTGAGCATCAGCCGATCGTCGAAAAGATAGAGGTCGGCCCCCACGCCGCCGGTTGATTCCTTGATGCCGAAGCGTCCTGCGAAGGGACCGATGCGCTTGCCGAACTGGAAGGTCAGGCGAAGCTGCTCGGTGGTCGTAATGGTGTTGGTCAGGTTCTGGCCGGTTTGCGAGCTGTCGGTATAGGTCTGCGACTTGGTCGTGTACCCACGTGGATCGTCGACGACCTCGATGAAGTAGAATTTATCTGGCCGCGGCATCAGCGTAACCTGGAGGTAGTTCTTGAAGGTGCCGGCAAGACCGTTGTACTCGGTGCGCAGGCCGACGATGGTCTGCATGCGGGTAATCCCGTGTACCAGGGTGCTAGCATCGTCGGTGATGCTGTCCAGGTTCTTGGCCACCGTGTCGTCGTTCAAGAGATGCCCAACCGTACCCTCGCCGTCGGCCATCTTGCCGGTGATCTTCTCGACGTGGTTGAGGGATTTATCCAGGCTGTCGACGCTGCGCTGCAACTTCTGCAGGGACGAACGCAGATCTTCACCGGCACCCGAGACCTGGCCCTGGGTCGTGCCCACCAGGCCCTTGATGCCTTCGGTGATCTCGCGGACATTGTGCAAGGCCACCTTGACGTCGTCCGCCTCGGACTTGGTGATGCCCTCGACCGTGGCGGCGATCTCGTCCATGCGTCCGAGCAGCCGCTCGACGATGACCGAGTTCTTTTCGATCATCTCGTTCGTGTTGTTGGCGATGTCCTTGATGGGGCCGGCCGTCAGCCCTTTGAGGTCGTCGAGAATCGTCTTGAGTACGGGAAGGATGGTGCTCACGGAGTCCATGATCTGGCCCATTTCGGCGGGCTCCGTCACATTCACAATCTGGTCGCCTTCTTTGAGGCGACGCGACGCGACCCTCTTTCCATCCTTCATGATGAAGGGCGTGCCGGGATCGATGTCGAGGTAGTACTCGCCGAGCAAGGAGGCCGACTTCTTGCCGATGACGGCGTTCTCGTACAGACGAATCTCCGGATCGATTCGAATGAACACCTTGGCCTTGCCAGAATCTTGGTCCAGAACCCGCTCCTCCACCTGTCCCACCCGAAGACCCGCAGAGAGCACCCGTGTCTTTTCGTAGATGCCAAGCGCATTGAAGAACAGGGCGTAGGTGCGGTAGCCCTTGCCGCCCGACACCCGCTCGGACGTGTACTGGAAAAGCAGGTAGCTCGCCACCAACATCACGAGGGTAAGAGCGCCAACGGTCAGGGCGGCCAGACTTCGCCTCATGACGGCCCTCCGGCGAAGTGCACTGCGCCCGAGGTTTCGACGAATTCTTTCAACACTGGATTAGGCGCGGCCATGATTTCCGCGCGCGAGCCACTGGCGACGATGACCCCCTCGTAGAGCATGGCGATGCGGTCCCCGATGCGAAACGTCGATGCCATGTCATGCGAAATGACCACGGATGTAACCCCAAATTCGTCTGCGGTGCGCCTGATCATTTCGTCGACATTCTTGGTTGCGATTGGGTCGAGCCCGGTTGTGGGCTCATCGTAGAGCAGAATCTCCGGCCGGTCGATAAGTGCCCGCGCGAGGCCCACGCGCTTTCGCATACCACCAGAGAGCTCGGCGGGGAACTTCTGTTCAACACCGGGTGTGTTCGCCAAGTCAAGGCGCACGAGCAGACTGCGCACGCGCTCCATGACCTCCGTCTTCGGAAGTCGGTAGCGTTCAAGAAGCGGGAAGGCGATATTCTCGACGACATTCATCGAGTCGAAGAGCGCGGCGTATTGAAAGACCATGCCAAACTTGCGCTGAATCTTTCCGATGGCCACATCACCAAGGCCGATGATGTCCTGGCCGTCGACGTAGATGTTCCCGCGATCCGGGGCGAGCAGACCCATGAGGTGCTTCATGAACACCGATTTCCCCTGCCCCGAGCCACCGATGATGATGTTGATCTTGCCCCGTTCGATATCCAGGTTCACCCCACGCAGGACGCGCTGGGTTCCGAAGGACTTGTGCAGATCGCGAATTCGGATCTGCCATCGTTCGTTGCGGCTGTGCAGGTCGTCAGCCATCTAGAGGCCGCCGTAGGGGAAAAGAACATTCATGATCTGGATTAGGAAGTAGTCGAGCACCAGCACCGTCACGGAAGTCGAGACCACGGCACGTGTCGTGGCCAGGCCGACTTCCTTGGCGCCACCGCGGACGTTCAGACCTTGGTAGCAAGCGCATGTCGCCATGGTCATTCCGAAGAAGAAAGCCTTGACCAAACCTTCCTCGTAGTCGATGGGATCCACGCCGTGGCGGAATAGCTCCAGCACCTGCCCGAGGTCGATATGGTAGGAAACAATGGCCACCACGTAGACCCCGATGAGACCGACGACATTGAACACCATGTTCATCACCGGCAGCATCAAGCACGAGGCCACCAGCCGCGGCGTCACGAGATACTGCACGGGATTGACGGCAAAGGTCGTAAGCGCGTCCACCTGCTCCGTGATGCGCATGGAGGCAAGCTCGGTGGCCATGCCCGATCCCGCGCGAGCCGTGATCATGAGCGCGGTGAAAACCGGGGCCAACTCGCGCGCCAAGGAAATGCCCACGCCGAAACCGACGTAGCGCTGTTGCTCGAAAAGCGAGAGCGCCAGGATCGCCTGCAAGGCCGTGACCGCGCCGGTGAAGAATCCGACCAGCATGATGATGGGTAAAGAGCCCACCCCAACGAATTCCATCTGCTCGAAAAACAGCCGCAGGCGCAGAGGGCGCCGGAACAACCAGGCCACGGCGCGCGCAAGAAGAAGGATGTGCTCGCCAAAAATCGTGATGGCACCGGTCAGGGGAGAAAAGGCGCGCCCAGCGACGGCGAGCAAATCAAATCGCTTCCCGGGCACAAGATCCGGCTTGGCACTCTCGCCAGCTGGCGGCGTGGATGATTCGGTCATGGCGAAATATCCGTCCGTGCTACCACGTCCGACGGCACGCAACCATAGTTCAGCTTGGATCCAATAGGCGAAGCAAGCCGGCCAGGACGCAGATCAGGTCGCAGTGTCTCCAACGCTCGGCGGATTCTCACACCCGCTTGGTGTAGCGTCAATTTTGACTGGATTCGCCGCAACGTCGTCAGACAAAGATCGGACGCGCGCGGCTCGCGTGCTCAGGAAATCCCAGCCGACTTGGCAATCTCGAAAAACCGAGGCGCGAGTGTCAGCCTGCGACCCTCCAGCGAAAGAACCTGCTGCCGAGCGAGGTCGGCCACGATTCTGGAGACGGTTTCCCGGCATGCTCCAATCCGGCTGGCCAAATCCTGTTGCGTCGGGGAGCGGGAAATAACCGTGCCCTCGGGCACCGGTTGCCCCTCGTCGCGCGCCAAATTGTAAAGCAAGCGGTAGAGCCTGCTCTCGACATCCGAGGTGGCAAGGCCCGAAGCCAGGAGCTTCACCCGATTGAGCCTCCGTTCCAGATCCCGGATGAGTGATAGTGAGACCTGGGGAACACTGGACAGTGCCGTCAGAAATTCATCGCGAGGAATGAAGAGTAGAAGACTGGTTTCTGCCGCGACCAGCCCATCGCCGGGCAAGGAGCCGTCTGGGAACAACACCGCGTCCGCGATGAGATCGCCTGGCCGGAAGGTCTCCAGGGTTAGCTCGCGCGCATTGTCGGTCCTTCGTACCGATCGAAGACTCCCCTTGACCACGAGAACGGCGGAGCCAAGCCAGCGACCCTCAAGGAGAACCTGTTGTCTGGCGCTGTACGAACAGAGCGAGGCGCTCATCGAGAGCGAGGCGAGTGCGTTCTGCGGAAAAGCACCAAACCAGGCTGAGTTGCGGAGGGCGCTCAGCGCAGGATGGAAGCTAATGTCGCGCTGCATTGCAGCCGCACTGTCGGTGCGAAGTGAAGCGATGGCATTCATGAAATCCTCCTGTTCGGACATTTTACTAAGCAACCTTGGTGCCAGCGCAACCTTGTGAAATCACGTCGTACCCATCCGATCTTGCGTGGGGACCGCGACGCAAATGGCACAGTCGCGTCGCCCAAGAGAGTTGGGGACACGCCCCCCCATGTGTCGTCACTCGAGCCGACGAGGAAGATTCCGCTTGGCAGCGACAGAGACTCCAGCACGTCCTACTAGTGCTTCAACGCCCGTCGACCTTACACGCAACCTGTACGAGGACTCGGAATCTAGCGCGCCCGACATGACTCGAACATGTAACCCCCGGCTTCGTAGGCCGGTGCTCTATCCAGTTGAGCTACGGGCGCAGATTGTTCTGAGGGCGAATGTATGCCGTGCTGCTAGGGCACAAGTCAAGCGTTGCCGAAAGGAAAACGCCAGGCAGCCCGAGAAGGGAATTCGCTCCCTGCAAGACGGGCTGCCTGTGTGCTTGGACTCGGGCTTAGCGCCTACGGCGGCGTCTCGATATCCACGCCAGACCGGCCATGAACAGGATGAACATGGCTGGCGTCGCCTGAGCGTGTCCCCCGAGGTTGCACTTGCAACCCGTGGTGTCGGTGGTGACTGGGGTCGAGCCACTTCCAGTGTTGCCGCCAGTGCCAACCGACCCGCCATTGCCGGACAGCGAACCACCTGCGGCTCCGCTACTTCCGCCCGAGCTCTTGCTGCCGCCAAGACTGGCGTTTCCACCGGTCCCAGTCGTGCCGCCTGCATTGGTGGTCGTGCTGCCGCCTGCGCTGGGCGCGCCGCCTGCGTTGGTATTCGTGCTACCGCCTGCGTTGGTATTCGCACTGCCGCCTGCGCTGGGCGTGCCTCCCGCACCACTCGTACCGCCGCTGCTCGCAGACCCGCCATTGTTTTGTGGTGATCCGCCGGATCCGGGCCGAGCGTCAGTCCCTGGGCTAGCATCTTGTTTCCCAGTGGTTCCACCGGGACCGGTGGTCCCGCCCGCTCCAGTCATGCCACCGGTGCTGACCGCACCGCCAGTGCCGCTCGCTCCACCGGTACCAACCGCACCGCCAGTTCCACCGCCATTGCCGCCATTGCCGGTTGCAGTGTCCCCATAGAAGGTCACCGCGCCTTTGTCAGCGCCATTGGCAGCATAGCCGCGCCGATCCCACGCTACTAGCGCAAGCAGGTGCGCGGCGTACATACCCTTGCCATCGTTGCTGGTATCCGGCTCGGTCCACTGGACCTGCGGGATCAGGGCTGACGTCACCGTGGCATCGTCTTTGTCAACAATACCAAGTGCGGCTGCACATGCGGCCTTCGCGAAGACGCTGCTCGACTGTGCTCCAGTCTGAACGGCCGCCTTTTGGGTCGTATCGCCCATAAGATAGAGCGCGGCCTTCGCGATGGTTCCCACGTCACCGGCAGCCGCAGATTGCGTCTGCAGGAAGGCCTTCGCCGTGGCGTCGTCACCAAGATAGCCAAGCATGAACAGGGCGTAGCCAGCGAACCCAACGTCCCCATCGTTCGCACCACATTGAAGACGGGCGCGCAAGACCGGCAGTCGAGTACCAAGAGCGGACTTGCGGGCCGCGAGTTCACCCGCGGCCCAAAGGTGCATGTAGTCCCACTTCGATCCGCTTCCCGAAGCCGGTTTGGAGGTGGGGCAAGTCGTACTTGACGCGTCCTTGCAATAGGTCATGCTGACACCATCTGTGCTGCCGAAAGACGCTCGGCCTGAGCAATAGAGCGTCATCAACTTGTCAAGCGCCGTACCTGCATCCTCGAAGTCAGACGCTGCCGAGTACTGAAGCGATCGCGCTTGCGTCACATCGCCGGTGCACGGCTTTGGGGGGGGGGTTGCACTGTCCAATCCTGCCGGGGTTCCCGGATAGAGAGTGCCATCTGTCTTGACGACCATGACGGCTTTCGCACCAGTCGTTGGATAGCAATTGGTTTGGCCTGAGTTTCCGAACTTCACGGAAAAAGTGACGTCCTCGATCTTCGTCAATCCGGTGCCCGATATCGTCCATTCCCCTTTCTGGCCAGGCAGCAGAGTGTTCGCAACCGTGAGTGTGGCAGGGGGAGTCGAAGTGATAGCCTTACCGCCAACCGAGGCGCTCAGCGTGAAACCGGTCAGCTGATACCCCATGTTGTTCTGGACGTAGATCTTCATGGACGAGCCAGCCGTCACGGTATCGCTCTCCGGCTTGACGAGGATGTTGTAGCTCGAAGCCCACAGGTCATCGCACCAGTGCGCCTGTGCCTGAGACGAAAAAAGGACCAGCGCCAGGGCGGAGCCAACGAAAAGACTGACTTTGCGAAGAATCATGTGGTTTTCTCCATTTCTCGACCACGGGATGAGAACCAAGAACCGAGACCAGGCCTAACAAGTGATATGGTGACTACGAAACTCCCCCCTCAGGCATCCTCAGGTCCCGCCTCATAGTTGGTGCCCTGATGGCCAAATCTAGCTCATAAGAATGCAAAGCAGCTCCAAAATTATCAAATTCCTCCCCGTGCTTGTGGGCACGTTCCTACATGGAACCGCCCTTGCCACGCCTGGAGAAACGACTGCGGTCGACTCGGGAGCTATGTCCACGGCGCTTCACCATGCGGCAAACCTGGGAGACGCGGCAACCCTCCGGCAGAGGCTTGAGGCTGGCGATGCAGTTGACTTTCGCGACGATCGCAACATGACACCGCTGCACCATGCCGCAGCTATGGGACATGCGGATGCGGCCAGTGTGCTGCTCGACCACGGCGCCGATCCGAACGCCCTAGCGGCTGGCGAGATGACCCCGCTGCACTTCGCCGCGATGCTTGCGCACCCAGAAATGGTCGGGCTGCTAATGCGCCGTGGGGCCAGATCCGACATCCGCAACGCTTCCGGTTTGATGCCGATCCATTTGGCGGCCAACGAGAAGGTCGTGAACGCGCTGGCCCTGGCCGGGGCGGATGTGAACGCTCTGACCTCCAAGGGATTCACCCCGCTGCACACAGCCCGGCACGGGTTGGTCGCGAAAGCCTTGATCGAACACAAGGCCGACCTGCGCATTCGCACGCCGAGGGGCAGAACCGCGATGGAAACCGCCGGCATCGAAACCCTTGAGCCCGTGGGCCTGTCGATTCACAGCGTGATGCTGGGCAGACTGCGTGGAATCATCGGCCAGATCCCCGTAACACTGACCAATGTTTCCTTCCAACCGATGAAGGACCTGGTGCTCACCGCACGAGGCCCTGCAGGCGATATCGACGTCACGCCAGTCTCAGTGCCGCAACTCCTGTCCGGCCAGAATGCGGACATGATCCTAACTCTTACCCGGAGCCTCAACGTCCCCGAAGGTGAATACCCTGTCTACCTTTCGATCAGCGCAGATGGGAACAAGTTGGGAAATACGGACCTGAAGGTCGACACCAGAATGTCCGAAACCCCCGAAGATCGCGGCATGATCCGCCTCGCCAAAGGCCAAGTCCGGCCCGCTTCCTCACACTGGTTCTACCTCGTCTACAGTGCCGTTCCCGTACTCGTGGTCGGGGCCTGGCTGTTCTTGCGCAAGCGCTCGCCTGGCTAGAACACGGTTCATCGTCGCCACTTGGTTGTTCGTTCGCAGACACCAAATGTCCATTGAACGCGCCTGTTCACATTCAAAGTGACAGTCTCCGTCATTCGCGACTTTCAGATGAAGCGTCGCATTGCACGAAAATGCCGAAAAATCGCGGATTTTTCCCAGTTTCTCCACACGCATAACTCTGGCACTGTTGCTGCATAATTACTGGAGAGAAGATCTCTGGCATTTGGGAATGGAAATGACGTCACGCAGAATCCAACATAGGGTTTCTGGCTTTACCCTCGTTGAGCTGATGATTGTCGTCGCAATCATCGGTATCCTGGCGGCCATTGCCATCCCAGCGTTCAGCAAGTACGTGCGCAAAGCTCGAACCTCCGAGGCCGTGGGCTATCTCAACAAGGAATGGGCAGGTTCCCTCACGTACTACGAAGCCGACCATACCCTGGCGTCTGGAACAATTCTCACTAAGGAGTTCCCCGGACCATCCGCCGCTTGGGCCAGCTCGACTGAGTGCGGCTGCCTTACCGGCACCTTCTGTCCTCAGAACAATTCGATCTGGAACTCGGATGGGGTTTGGCAAGCACTCAACTTCTCATTACCGGATCCTCACCATTACATGCCTGGATACAGCGCTTCCGGAACCGGATCCGCCGCGATGTTCACTGCGTTTGCAAAGGGCGACCTGAACTGCAATGGTGTCCTGGCGGAATTCTCGCGCGACGGCGCCGTCAACGGCCAAGGCGACGTCACCGGAAGCCGGATCCCCACGGTCGTCCACGAACTAGAATAGTCTACGCTCGCGCGGGTTTTCGGCGACGTTCACGCTGGGTCAGAAGAATCGCAACCGCCGCAATAGGCAGGAGAAAGATCGGGAAAGACAGCCAGAACCACAAGTTGGATCGAAGTTCTGGCGCCGAGCGCTCGTCGGCTTCTAGGGGCAGCGCGCGCAAGGCCCCGTCGTAGCTGCCCACGAACGCCATCCAGCGACCGTGGATGCGTCCGGCCGCGGGCGACGACCAGCTGCTGTCATCCATGCCGCCCACGTTCCACAACGGCCGGCCAGTGAAGGCCGCGAACATCGGCCGCCCGTGTTCGAGATCGCTTGCATGCAGCATGTGATCCCAGGCCATGGTCAGCACCATCGGTTCGCCGCTGTTCGCGATGATGGCGGGCGAGGAAAAGATCCCGCCACGGGTCGTGTCGTGCCAAAGCATCGCACCGTCGCTGGCACCGAGTGCGTAGAGTTTGCGGTCGTAGGAGCCCACAAAGGCCCGCGGCGGCTTACCATCGAGAATGGCGGGCGAGCCCGTGATGCGATCGCCAGTGCGAAACTGCCAACGCTCGGCGCCCGTAAGCGCATCCAGGCCGCGAACCGTACCGAACTTGGAACCGGTCACCAGCAGCGGCCCTTCTGCTGCCATGATAAATGCTGGCGGACTTCGCACGCAGTCGAGTTCGGCCTTCTTCCATAAGACTTGGCCGCTGTTGGCCGCGACAGCATAGAGATTGCCGCTGGAGGAGCCGAGGAAGAGCACGCCGCGGCCCTGCAAGCGCACGAAGATGGCGGCGGTCAGCTCGTTGTCGCCCAGGTCAGCTCGCCAGAGCAGGTGCCCGTCTTCGATAGAGAGCGCAGCCACGCCGCTTCTCTGCATGCTGTTGGCGAGCGAACGATCCCAAATCCAGTAAGGCACGAAGACCGCATCGTCCTTGTCGCCGGTGCCGCCCACGCAGGGTGCCGCGAGGCGGGCGCCGCCTAAGGTGGGACGGAAGTCCTCGACCGCATGGACCCAAATCTGGCGCCCCAGTGCTGGATCGATGGCGTACACGATACGGTCGTTCGAGGCCGCGAACAGCATCTGGCGCGCGCCCTCCCGAAAGAAGACTGGAGCCGCGTAGATCGGGCCGCCGGTGGTAAACTTCCACAGCAGTTCGCCCGTTGCGGCGTTCAGGCAATACAGGGTGTGGTCGTAGTTGCCGACCACCACGATGGGCTGGTCGCCAGCGACGCCGAGCGCGGGCGAGGACCAGATGGTAAGGCCGGGTTCGTAGCCCCACACACGGCCGCTGCCATCGAAGCTCCAGGCGCGCGGCAAGGTGATCTGCCCCGATCGCAGCTCGATGGCAGCCTGGTTTTGGGCATCGCAACGGCTCTGCGACCAAACTTCGCAGTCCGCGGCCAGGGCATGGGTAGGCAACACCAGCGCGAGGGCGGCAACCAATGTGCGTGGGTTCATGCCGAAGGGCTCTCGCTGGGCACGGATCCCTTGGCCTTGGGCAGATCGGCTTCCTTACTAGCGCGAATCGCCCACACATCCACGACCTTCAAGGCCGACGTCGAACAGTGATCCACACAGGCGTGGCAGAACTGGCAGTTCGAAATCCGAATCACGCCCTTTTCGATCGCCCCCACGTCGCAACTGGTGTCGCACACGCCGCAGCGATTGCACTTGCTGGCGTCGAGAAAGATGCGCAGCCGGGAAAACCGGTGCAAGAACCCCATGAACTGTCCCCACGGGCACAGATAGCGACACCAGGAGCGCAGCACGAAGGTGCCCGACACCAGAATCACCAGCGTGGTCAGCGCCGAGGCGGGATCGTCGCGCGCCGTGAACGCGAAGTGCACCGGCGAGGTCACCACCATGTGGGAAACCGCGGTCAAAAAAATCGCGGCCAGGCTGAAGATGCGCAGCTTGCGCGTCGGAATGTCGTCGATCACGCCAGCCAGGACCAGGCAGCACAGCAGCAGCAACATGGCGGCCCAGTGCAAGCTGGAGTCCTCGACGAATAGCTTCTTCTTCACGCCGAGCCAAACCAGAAGCACGATGAAACCCAGGCTCGCGCCGCCGATTCCGAGCATCTGCGCGCGCGACAGCCCGCCCGGCCGGCGCGGCAGCCGTTTGCGAACCCAGCCCGAGAGATCCTGCAAACTGCCCGTGGGACAGATCCAGCCACAGAAGACCGGACCGTGCAGAAGGGTCACGGCGATGATGACGATGGGCAGGGCCAGCCAGTAGAACGACTCGCTGTACGCCGACCCCACCAGGGTCAGGCCGTAGAGCCCGTTGCGAATCATGCCGAAGACACCCAAGCACGAATACACGACGTAGAAGAACACCAGGAACGACAGAACCTGCACGCCCCGCCGGATCCATTGCCGGTGGCGGTTGGCATTGCTGATGACGATCACGGCAAGAAAGAGGAACAGCAGCGCCGCCATTTCCACGCTGGTTCCGTCGAGCGACAGGAACGGCGTATTGAAAACCTTGCCGAGAGGCGCGCGCTCCGGTTGCATGACCCCTTAGCTTGCCTCCTCGGAGAGGCATTCGCCCGGTTTTTCGTCGCACTTGTGCGCGCACGCGGGCAGCGTCGCAATAGAAGACGGATCCAGTCCTAAAAACCGTGCCACGAACGGACAACGCGGCCGACCTTGCACTTCAGCCGAACTTCCGCGTTGCACGATGCGGCCACCGAGCATGATCGCCACGTGGTCGCCCAAGGCCGCGGCTTCTTCGCGGCTGTGCGTGACATGCAAAGTGGTCAGCCCCAATTCCTTGTGAACCCGGGCCAGCTCGATTTGCAGCTCCAGGCGCGTGTTGTGGTCAAGGGCGCTCATGGGTTCATCGAGGAGAAGCAAGTCGGGCTTGATGGCCAGCGCCCGCGCGACGGCGACCCGCTGCGCCTCGCCGCCGCTGAGCGTGGCCACCGGACGCGCAAGGATCGCGCGCAAGCTCAGGCGCTCGACAAGATCGTCCACCGTCCGGTCGACCTCCGCGCGGGCAACCTTGCGAGCGCGTAGCCCGTACGCGATGTTTTCGCGAACCGACTTGTGGGGAAAAAGTGCGGCTTGCTGAAACACCAGGCCCATCTTGCGATGCTCAGGCGCGGTGGCGGTGATGTCGCGGCCGTCGACCAGAATGCGCCCCCGCGCCGGAGAAAAGAAGCCCGCGATGGTCTGCAATAGGACCGATTTGCCGCAGCCGCTCGGCCCAAGAATGACCCAGTAGTCGCCCTTGTCGATGCGCAGGGAAATATCGCGCAAGGCGAATTCGCCAAAGGCGCAACAAAGGCCGGCAAGCTCAATCACGGTCGGCGGCCTCCACGCGGGCCGCGCAGGGCGAACGGCATGAGCGACTGGCCAAACTGCAACATCACGAACACCCACAAACAGATGATGAGCAGCAGAATGGCGATGGGCCGGCTTTCCGAGGCACCGGCGCGCAAGAATTCGGTGTGCACCAAGATCGGCGCGGTGACCGGCGAGCTGGCAAAGAGCACGATGCAGCCGAACTCGCTGACCGCGCGAGCCCAGGCCAAGGTAGCGCCAACCAGGATTCCGCGCGAGGCCAGCGGCAGGGAAATGCGCGCAAAGGTGGCGGCCGGCGAGGCACCCAGGCTGCGCGAGGCCAGCTCGTATTGCACGGGCACAGCTTCGAACGCGGTCATCGCGGTCTTCACCAGGAAAGGCGCGGCCACGAACACTTGCGCGACGACGATGCCCAGCAGCGATCCCGAAATGGGCAAGCCCAGGCTCTCCAGAGCGCTGCCGAGAACGCTGCCTGGACCAAGCAGTACGATGAGCGCAACGCCGGCGACCGACTGCGGAACCAGGATGGGTACATCCACGATGGATTCGACCCAGCGCTTGCCTGGAAAGTCGACCCGCGCGAGCGCGTAAGCAAGCGGCACGGCCCAGATGGCAAGGGCCGCGGTTGCAATGGTCGAGGTCAGCAGACTCAGCCAGATGGCGCTCGCCACGTCGCCGCGGGTAAAGGTGCGCCACAGCGTCTGCAACGAATCCTGCATGCCCAGGTGAATCAGCGGAAACAGGACGACGGTCAGGGCCAGAAGGCCGCCGCACAGGCAAAGCCGGGCGAAACGCGACGCCTTCCCGCGCGCCAGCCAGTAGACCGAATAGATCAGCGACAGCGGGATGAAGGTTTCAAACGCGAAAGGCTGCAAGATCACGAAGCAGAGAACGAAGATGGCGAAGAATCCGAACAAGACCGGGACACCGAAGAATCCCGCATAGGCGATGACCAGCAGGATGAAAAGCGGCGGCTTGTTGAGCACGGCCAGGACAAGCACGAAGAGCGCCGTGTAGCCCGCGACAAACACCATCACAGAACGCGCCGAACGCCGACGTAACACGGTCGCAGCGGTGTAGAACACGAAGAGGTTGGTGAAGAACAGCGCCAGGTTTACACCCGCCGAGAACGGCGGCATGGGCGTCAACCCAATACCGATATGAATCGCGGCCAGGGCGACAATCGCGACGACGACTTGCAACCAGGTGCGCTTCACGGCGAGGCCGAGGGTGCAACAGTCGCGGTGGAGAGCAGGAACGGGCGAAGCTCGTCTGGAAGCCCGACGCACGCAAGACACTGTGCCGGCGAGACCGGATGAAAGCCCCGGCGCTCGAACAGACGGCGTCCGGAATCGCCAAACAGGAAGGCTATGAAGCGCGCCCCCGCATCCGGATGGGGCGCGCGGCTCGGGATGGTGAGGCCATAAGTCACTGGCGCCCCGACAATGTGCGCGCCGCCCTGCCCTTGCTTCATGCGGATCTCGACCTGGGCGGTCCGATATCGCGCGGCCTGGTCCTGGCGGGACAGATTGATCTCCGGCGGCAATGCCAAAATCTTCAAATGATGATCCTCGGCGGTCGAGCGAAAGAGGAAAGCATAGTCGACAGATCGCGATTCGAGCAGGGCAAGTAGCTCGGCCTCGTCATGCACCACGTGATCCTTCGAGCACTGGGCCATCAGCCGCGCGGTGAGCTGCGCGCCCGAGGAACCGTAGGCACCGGATGATTCGGCCAGCTGCCACACCATCAACGTCTGGTAGCCAATCGGCGCGGTATCGGGATCCGCGCGCCCCAGGCGAACGCCGTCGCGGACAAGAACTTCGGGCCAGTTCTGCGCGGTGATTTGGTCGGTCCACTTGCTGTGATCCTTGTGGGCGATGACGATTTCGTTGGTCGCGAACACGGCATTCCAGGTGGCATGCGCGGGAATCATCATCTTGTCGATCAAGGCCGCGTCCGCGACGGCGACGATGTCGGCGCGCATGCCCAGCTCTGAAACCTTGCGCGCGGCCACCTGCGACCCCGAGGGTTCGAGCCGGATGCGGAATTGTGGGTTCGCTTTCGCAAAGACCTCCGCGGCATCGCCCAACACCGCCGACAAGCTGCTGGCGTGAAATACGACGACTTCCGTGGTGCGCGATTTGCAGCCAACCATTGCAACCGCCGCCAGCGCGCCGAAAACGCTCATCCTCAAGAAGACGGCTGGCACGGCGGCTCCGATCTCGGCCCTACAGATTCATGGTGAAATAGAGATGGGGAAGGATCCGCGAAACCGACGAGCACGAAATCCCGGACATGCAGCCGAGATAGTCGTAGCTGAACTGCGCGTCGAGGTACATCTTGTCCCCCACGCGCCAGATGGTACCGCCGGCTGGCTGAATCTCCCATGCCTCGAATGAGCCGGTGCCACTGCCGTACCAACGCGTGACTCCGGTGGTCTGGTAAATGTAGAGGGCCGAGACTTCAGGCAACGGGTAAATGCGGATTTGGAATTCGCCGTAGGTGGAATACTTCGAGTGGTCGGCTGGCAGATACTCTCCGGAAGTGGAGTCCGGCGCGAAATAGTCGGTGGCGTGTTCCAGCGTTTGCGTGGCGGTCGTGCGCGTGGTGAACGTCTGATTCCAACGCATCAGCCATTGCAGAGTGCCTTGGTAGGTTTGCTTGGTCCACCACGGACCGGCATTCGAAATCAAGGTCGGGTCGTTGATGCCGCGATCGCTTCCGTAGTTGAGGAGCAAGGTAATCGGCGAGGTAAAAATGGGCCGGTAGACGATGCGGTTCTGCAGGATGGTGGTGGTTGCGCTCTCGTGCGAATTGGGCTGGCCGCCGCCCTCAGTAGTCGTGACGCGGTAACGCTGGTAGAGCTGCATCTCAAGCTTGCGGCCACCCCACACTTCCATCATTACGTAATCGTAGATGCGGCCGTAGGTCGTCTTGCTGCCGGTGACGGTCTGCTCGCTATCGCCGACCGCGACGCTTGGGGAAAAGGCAAGGGGGCCAAGCGGTGTCCACCACTGTCCTGGATAGATTCCAAGCCCGGCGCCAATCGACCCCGTCACGGTGACCGTTGGAGCTTGCAGAGTCACGGGCCCTGGCCCAACCGGCGTTATGGCGGAACCTGCGGGGCCCGTGTTGGCCCACTGGTTCACGCTCAGGGCACCAGTAGCCGGCGTTGCGCTTGCTGCGGCACTCCCGGCTGCGGGTGTCGCCGAGATACGATTGTCGTCGTAGATCAAGTTGTAGTTCAATTGCGGAACGAGGCCGCGAATGATCCTGCTCTGCGCACCGGAAGTAAGCTCCCAGTGGTAGACGCTGCGCCAGAACGGACCGCCCGCATCGGTCTGCCGACCCACGTCGCGCGACCGATAGAGGGCGTAGATGGATTCGGTTGCTGTTGGCGAGAGCTTGCCCTCGAAGCGCATCAGGCGCACGCGATCCTCGTACGCGTAGGTGCCGTTCTCGTCGGTTTCACCCTGCGAGAGACTGTAGAGCGCCCGAACGTTGAATTTCTTGATGTGGGTGAAAGAAAGCGCGGGAGCCAGATCGTAGTCGGTCTGCAAAGATCCCTGCAAGCGATGGGTCTGAAAGCCGTTCGGGTTGTCGAGTTCGGTACTGCTCAATTGCAGGGTCGTGCCGGGCAAGCCGGCCTTATTGAGCTGCACCCGCGCGATGGCATGTTGGAGCACGCCCGTGCCCCCGCTGCCGTCGGGCAACCAGGCGCGCTGCCGCGTGAACAGCGCCGTCACCGGCAGCCAAGCCACAGGATAGCCGGTGACGTTGAACCGGGTCTCGTCGCGCAAGGTTCCCATCCGCGCGTCGTTCCAGGTTCTCGTCGACGGATCCACAGATGTCGGCGTGGTGTGGCCGATGGGTGTCCACCCCTCGGAATTGAGGCGGCCGGACAGCGTACCTTCCAGGGTCGGGCTTGATAGGCGCAGAAAGCCCATTCCCGCCAGGCCGTCGGGTCTCGGGCCCGTTGAATCATGGGAGCCGGCCATTTCCGCGTACGCAGTCACGAGTCCGCCCTCGCCTACCTTGGTTTGGTAGCGGCCATCCAGAGCTCCCGTGGTCATATGCAAGGCGGGGTTGACGACTGTATTGCCATTCGCATCCTTGTAGGTCGTATCGTTCATCTGCTGCAATTCGACGGCGCGCGCACCAATTTCCATGCCTTTGATGGGCGAAGCGGCGACCCTGGCTGCCACCATCCATTCCTTGAATTGGTCGCCCAGGCTCGCACCGGCCTGCTTGCTGCGATTGAGGATTTCCATGGTGAAGGTCTTGATGTAGGCAAGGGCAGCATCGGACCGATCGTCGATGGATACTTCGACTACGTACTGCAGGACATTCGCCTCCGCGGCGTAAGCGCTGGGCAAGCCCATGTCCACGACGGCGTTGGGTATGCCATCCACCAAATTGATCGTCAGGCGAGACACAGGCAAATCGAAATTGTACAGCGCCTGGGCATTGTCCGCATTGCCCATGTTGTGAATGGCGACCTGGATGCTGCTGCCGCCTTGCTGGTAGGTGGCGTAGACACTGCTGATCCAACCTCGATCGATGTACTTGGGAGCACCGCCATCGATTTGATTGTAAAGCCCGGTGTCGTTGCTGACGATTGTCGGCGTGCCGGAAAGCGCCCAATTCCCAATTTCATTGGTTGCCGGCAAACGGGAAGAGAGGGAAAGGTTTCCCAGGTCTTTCTTGGGCACCACGTCGTGTTCGTACTCGACCGTGATGACGCTCAAGTCATCAACGCGCTCGGGATTGAGGAAAAGCAACTGCCCGGCGGTGTAGACGATGGTGTAGTCGGTGCCGTTGTTAAGCAACTCACCATCCACGTAGACCCGATCCGTGCCTGGCAGAATGTACTTCTGGGAGAGTTGGTAGGTTTCCTGCCGCGGGCCGGTGATGAAATCACGCACGACCTGGCCGCGCCGGAAACCTGCGTCGACAGACATACTCGCCTTGGGTTCGGCGCCGGGCGTGGCCAGGCCCACGTGCGCACCTTGAAGCAAGAGCTGCCTTTCAAGCCCTTCTTCGACATAGCGGTATTTCAACTTATCTTCGATGCGTACATCGCGCACGACATCGTTCTGATTGCCCATGTACTCGATCTTGTATTGCAGGTCGCGAATCCCGCTCGCGTTGAGCTGGCCATAGTCGAGATAGACAGAGCCATTGAGGGTTCGATCCTTGTCGAGCTGCTCTCCGAAGCCCAGACCACCCGTGGCATTCGCGTATTGGTTTTCGGTGTCCGGTGACCCGTGGAGACGCAACCCCGGCCCCAGTTTCACGTTGTTGTACGGCATCTCCGAATCGAGCGTGCCATACACGCGCGCCGTGGTCTTCTTGGCGCTCGCGGCCTTCACCTCGATCTTGCGGTCTGTCCACTGGTCGAGTTGGATGTTCAACATCATGGCCGACTCCGGGAACATGACGGTGAAGAAGCCACCCTGGGTCAGGGTTCCCGTCGAACCATCCTGATGGAGCAAGCCCTCGGCCGACGTCCACCTGCGAATGGCCAAGGAGGTACGGCTGTACTGAAGGACCTCCTTGTCGGTCGTGATGTAGACGTAAGAGCTGGTTGGCTCCACGCCGAGGATCATCTTGCTGCCCAGGGCCGCCTGCAGGGGAAAGGGAATGATGCTATCGCTGGCGTCCTGGAACTGGAAAAGGCCGTTGTCGGTTCCCAGCCAAATATCGGCGCCGTCGACCGCCATCACGCGCAGCTGCTGCGCATGCATCATGGTCAGCGGAAAGTTGTTGAACACGCGCTGTTGAATGCGGAAGCGCGAAAGCCCAATGTCGGTCCGGCACCACAGATCGCTGCCGACCTGAAACACCTCTGCGACCTCACCCGACGCCATGCCATCCACCTCGCCGAATGCGCGCAACCCGTCGACGTCGGGGCTAAATACGGCGATTCCGGCGCGGGTGCCGAACCAGACCTGTCGGCCAATCGTGACCGCGTAGCTGACCGCCTTGCTCGGCAATCCGTTGCTCTCGTCGTAGAGCTTGAGCGTGCGATCCGTCTTGCGGTAGCGCACGAGCCCCTTGTTGGTGCCAAACCAAACGTACTGGTCGTCAAAAGCGACGGTACTGACCCGCTGGCTAGGAAGACCATCGTCCATGGTCAGCTTGGTCGATCGCTGGCTGCCGGTTTCGAAGCGAATCACCCCATCATCGGTGGCGATCCATAGAATGTTCTGGTCCACCACGAGTTTGTTGACGGTCGCGCCCGCCGAGAAGACCGTCCAGCGGTCGAGGGTCTGGAAGATGAACTTGTCGTCCTGTGCGATCCAGATGCCGTTGACGGGATCGACCGCAATCTCTGGGGTGCGAGCTCGCAGAGGCGCCGCGTAGAGCGACGCCACCGCGGCCACCACGAAGGCCGCTCGTTTCATGGACACGGGCTACGCGTTGACCTTCTTGACCTTCATCTTGGCGACGTCGATCTCGCCAAGACCAGCCTTACCCGCGAACTCGATGTGACGCGCCTCCGCCGGAGTCATGGACTTGTTGTTGAACTTGGCCACGGTCAGACCGTAGGCGTCGACCGACGCCACCTTGCGACCGGCGACCATGCGGCCAGGCGTCGAGGTGTCGCCCGGACCTGCCGGGCCGTTGGTGAGCAACGCCCGCGTGGCGTCCAGGATCGTGAGATGAGGAACGATCACGCGGCCAAGATCGGCGACGGCCTGGTGCAGCTCCATGGCAGTGTGAAAGGCCTGCCGATCGAGAATCAGCCCCATGTGGTTCTTGAGCCCAAGGGAAACGCCAGCCTGATAGTGCGCCTTGGCGGCCGGCACGTTGATAAACACATCGGCGGACAAGATCGCCTTGGCCACCTCGACCGACTTCAGCGTTACCCCACCTTTCACATCGACTTTCTGGAAATCGCCCGCGCCGCTGAGCAGCTTGATCTTCACCGCTGGCAGCGCCGCCATGGCGGCGATCAGGCCGCAGCGTTCGAGGCACTTCTCGCCCTTGGCCTGCGGGAATTCCAGGATCAGAACCTCTTTGGCCTTGGCGTCAAGGCAGGCTTTGGCGATGGCGGCCACGGTGTCGGGATGAGTCGTGGTACCCCAGGCCGGCGGATTGGCGAACGCCGCGTTCGGCTTAATCACGACAAAATCGCCCTTCTTTACGAACTTCGAGATTCCGCCGAATGCCGCCAGCGCGGCCGCGACCATTTTCGCAGGATCGGTTCCCGATACGTCGACGATGTCAGGCTCGCTGCCCGCGGCGAAAACCCGGCCGTATTTGAAGGCCGCTGCCGCTGCAATCGATCCACTTACGCCACTTACGAAACTGCGTCGAGAAATGACTTTCATGCCGGGATTCCTTGTCGGTTGTGACCGCGCCTGCCGCGGTCGTTGAGAAAACCCATGCCCCACGCCGACCGCGAGGGATTCTACCAGAGCACAGCGAATCCATGTGCTATTCTTCTACCGATTTTCCGATTTTCCAGAATTGCGCCGGAGGCAAGAAACAGATGGCTGCCAAACGAGGAATGACCCGACGAGAAATTCTGACCGGCGTAGCAGGTGCGGCAACAGCGGCTTCGCTGGGCGGCATCGCGGGTTGTTTCCCGAACGTCGGAGGAACCTGGCCCGATGGCGCCGTTGTATCGACCTGTGGTTGCACCCCACCCGACGGTGGTGCGAGTGTTGCCAATGACGAGACCGCCACTGGCCCAAGGACAGGAGCGTCGACGGTCGTCACCATCCAACGCGACGACAGCATCGACGCCACCGGCAAGAGCCTCGCACAGCCCCAGCTCGATGCCGTTCAAAGCATGGTCGATGCAGTGCTGTCGACGCTCGCGAGCGGCGCCGCCAACCCATGGTCGGTCCTCTTGCCCAATATCAGTCTGTGCACGCGCATCGGACTCAAGGTCAATTGTCTCAGTGGGTATTTCCCAACGTCGCCCGCGGTGGTTCGGGCCATCATCAAGAGCCTGCTGACTCACACCGAGGTCTGCCCCGGTAGTATCATCGTCTGGGACAGGCGGCTCGACGAATTGAATGGTGCTGGGAAGTATACCGATGAGCATTTGCAGGGGGCTCAACTGCTGGGCACGATCACGGCGGCTAAAGACTGGCATGGCCCGAAGTATTCCAGCGATTACTTCGGAACCTTCCAAGGCTCGACCCCTCGCCTTTCACGCATCCTGACGGAGATGACCGACGTCACTATCAATTGCCCAGTGCTCAAGTCCCACAACCAATCTGGCGTCACCGCGGCCCTGAAGAATATCTTCGGCATTATCGACATACCGGGCAGCTTCCATACCGATAAAGACAAGGGTATTCACCTGCCAACGGCCTTGCCCGCCCTCTACAACATCCCGCAGATCCGCAACAGCATCAAACTCACGATTGTGGACGCATTGCAGGCCGTGGTAGTCGGCGACACGGCATCTCCAGTCGATCGCTTCCCAGGGCGTATCTTCGCGTCTACGGATCCGCTCGCCCTGGATCGATATGCCTTGGATCTCATCAACCAGATGCGCGCCAATCCGCTTCACGCCAACCAAAAACCCTCCGACCCTATCGCCGGAGACATCGTCGGCTGGCTCGACAATGCCTACCAGCTAGGCATCGGAACCAAAGACTACAATCTGGTCACGCTGGCAGCGGATGGCACCCCGGCCATGGATGGCGGAGCCGACATCGATGCCGGCTCCGTCGACGTGGCCGATCCAGCAGGCTAGATCTTCCTGGCAACCGCCGCGGCAAAAGCGAAGGCCGCTGTCCTGTTGGCCGTGTTTCCTGCGGTGTAGTCTGGTGGAGGGCTGTAGGAAGGCCCCATGCTCACCTCAACGTAGAAGTTGCCCTTGTAGAAGTTGATCCACCAGTGATCCCCCGTGTCCGCGATGCGAGAGCCGTCTCCAACCTTCGGATCGCTCGGATCCGTCCAGGTCTTCCCGACGTAGAGCGAGGCGCTAAGCAGCGAGTTGTAGAGTCCGGACGCTTGAGAGGCACTGGGCATCTGAATCACATAGAGCGTCACTGTGGCGCCGTTGGGGAATTGCTGGTCTGGGGTAGGTGGTGAGGTGGTGGTGTCCGCAGTGCTGATGGTCGTATTCAGGTAGTTCTGCCAGGCAAACAGCACCGGCGCGTAGGGCGCCGCGAAGAAGTCGGCCGAGGCGCCGTCGATGAGGTTCTCGGTGTCTATCTGGGTCGTCGCGGTGGCTGGCCCGTTCGCAAGCCTGGAGTTGGTGGAATCGATCTTCCAGCCAGCGATCTCGCTGTCTTTGGGGATGGCATCGAGTGCGCTGGCGGCTCCACCCTTGCCTCCCGAGCTGGCATTGCTGCCACAGCCAAAAAGTGCAGCGCCCAAGCCAAACAAGGCGCATGAAGTCAGAGAGCCTACACGAGTCATGGATTCCTCCTTCGCGGGTATCGGACGGCCTTCTGCCGGGAACATCCCCGGCCAAGTGAGGTGATTATCCACGCCTCCGTGCGATACCGCAATTCCGGAATTTCGCTGCGGTCGGCCTTGATCAACAGGCCCTCCCCGACATACGCTCTGCGCGCACCGTGCGTATCATCTTGTTTGCAGTCCTGGCAGTCATTCCGCCAACCCTGATCGGCACCCTTGTCTGGCAAGGGCGAAAGGCGCCACCCGCCGAGTACGCAGCCGCGTCCGCGCGCCCGAGCGGCCAGGAGGCGGACAAAGCCCTGCGCGCGCTCTTCGAACCGCCGCCCACGGGCACGAAGATCAAGGAACAGATCACGCTCTACGATGAGAAGGGACTCTTCGACTTTATCGACGGCGCCGCGCCTATCTTCATCGACCGGCATTTCCGCAAACTGGCCGCCGCCGAAATCGCCACGGCCGAGGGCAGCGATCTCGACTGCGCCGTCTACGATATGGCCACGCCCGAAAACGCCCAGTCGATTTTCGACAAGGAGAAGTCCGCCAACGCCAAGGTCGTGGACGGTTGGCCCGAAGCCATCGCCGGCCCCATGTCCTTCGTGTTCCACAACACCCGCTACTACGCCAAATTGACCGCTTTCGATGCCAAGGCCGAGGCGGCCTTGCCCGCGGTGGCGCACTCGCTGAAGGAGAAGATGAAATGAGCGATGGCGAGCAGCCACGCGCCGGCAACGTCGTGCCCGAAACGCGGTTGCGTGAGAACGGCAAGAAGGCTGGAGGAGGCAACGGCGATAATAGCAACGACATGGATCGGCGCGCACTTTTCCGCGTCGGCGTCACCGCCGCGATGGCCGTAGGCTCCGTGGCCCTGGGACTGGGACTGCGTACCCGCGACGGCCACGGCAAAAGCAAAACCCTGCCCAAACTTAAAGACCACCGCGTAGACAAGATCCAAGGCGCGGTGGAAATGGCCATCGTACGCGGCCCCGATGCCGCCGCCAACGTCCGTCGCGCCGTCGAGGCCATGGGCGGAATGGGCCGCTACGTGAAGCGTGGCGAGCGCGTGGTCATCAAGCCCAACATCGGCTGGAACCGCCTGCCCGAGCAGGCCGCGAACACCAACCCCGACGTGGTGGCCGAAGTCGTCAAACTGGTCGCCGCCGCAGGTGCCAGCAAGATCTGGGTCACCGACGTTTCGGTGAACACGCCCGAGCAGTGCTTCGCGCGCTCTGGCATCGAGAAAGCCGCCAAGGCCGCGGGCGCCACTGTCGTGCGGCCCGATGCCCCCGCGTTCCGCGAGGTCGACGTCCAGGGCAAGCTGCTGCGCACGGCGGACATCCTGTTTCCGTTCGTCGATGCCGACCGCGTGATCAACGTGCCGGTGGTGAAACAACACGGTCTTTCCGGCGCCACCATGGCCATGAAGAACTGGTACGGCATGCTCGGCGGCCAGCGCGTGAAGCTGCACCAGAACATCCACCTCTCCATCGTCGATCTGGCGAGCATGATCAAACCCACCCTCACCATCATGGACGCCACCCGCATTTTGCTGGCCAATGGTCCCACCGGCGGCAGCCTAGCCGACGTCAAGCAAATGGACACTATCGCGGTCAGCAGCGACGAGGTTGCGCTCGACGCCTTTGGCGCCAGCCTGCTCGGCCTTTTGCCCACCAGCCTCGGTTTTATCGTCGAGGGCATGAAGGCCGGCCTGGGCACGCCCGAGTGGAGAAACCTCAAGACCGAGGAATTGGGAGGTTAGCGATGTTCCTCTGGCTGCGCCGGTCCTACCAAGCCGTCTTTCTGATCTTCTTCCTGTTTCTGGTTTTCGCCAGCACCTCGCGGTTCATTCGCGGCTACGACGTGCAGTGGTTTCTGGAAATCGATCCGCTGGTCGCGCTGACCACCGCGCTGTCGTCGCACACCCTGCACCACGCTCTAGTGTGGTCGCTGCCGCTCATCGTGCTCACGCTGGTGTTCGGCCGCTTCTTCTGCAGCTGGATGTGTCCCATGGGCGTGCTTCACCACCTCCTCGGACACTTGGGCCGCAAGCGCAAGGTTCTGCAACGGGTCGAGCAGAATTCCCCGCGGACGTCCCACAACATCAAGTACGCCGTCCTCGCCGTCATGGTCGGCTTGGCCGCCGCGGGCAGCGTGCAAATCGGCCTTCTCGATCCCATCGCCTCCACTTGGCGCGGCCTTTCCGTTTCCGTCCTGCCCGCCGCAAGTAACACCGCCTCCGGCCTCTACCAGGGCGAACGCCACTTCCAGTGGGGCACGCTCATCACCATCGTCTTCTTCGGCGCCCTCGCCCTCAACTTCGTCTATCCACGCTTCTACTGCCGCGTGCTGTGTCCGCTCGGCGCGTTCCTTGGCCTGCTGTCCAAGTTCTCGCTCTTCCGCATCAGCAAGGATATCTCACGCTGCAACGACTGCGACGTGTGCGGGGCGGATTGCCAGGGCGCCGCCGATCCAATGGGCACCGTGCGCGCCACCGAGTGCATGGTGTGCCTGAACTGCACCAAGGGCTGCAAGCGCGGCGGCATTGCCTACCGGTTCTTGCCCGCGCTCAAACTGTCGAAGGTCGAAACCGATCTCTCGCGCCGCAAGTGGCTCGCCGCGGGCCTCGTCGGCGTGGCCTCGGTGCCGCTCGCGCGCGCCTCCGACGGCGTGGATCCGCGGCCCAACCCCGCACGCATCCGACCACCTGGCGCGCTCGACGAGCCCGACTTCCTGGGCAAGTGCCTCAAGTGCGGCGCCTGCATGAAGGTCTGCCCCACCGGCGGCCTACAACCCGCGCTCGCCGAGGCCGGCCTGGAAGGCTTCTGGTCGCCCATCCTGATCCCGCGCATCGGCTACTGCGAACACAGCTGCACCCTATGCGGCCAGGTCTGCCCGACCGGCGCCATCACGCACCTCAAGGTCGCGGACAAGGTGGGCGAGATGCCGGCCAAGCCGCCCGTGCGCCTGGGCTCGGCCTTCTTTGACAAGGGCCGCTGCTTGCCCTGGGGCTACAACACCGAATGCATCGTGTGCGAGGAAGTCTGCCCGACCTCGCCCAAGGCGATTTACTTCAAGGTCGAAACCATCACCGCCCGCGACGGCACGCAAAAGACCCTGAAATTCCCCTACATCGACCTCGACCACTGCACCGGCTGCGGCACCTGCGAGAACCGCTGCCCGGTCGTGGATCGCGCCGGCGTGCGCGTCAGTGCCGCCAACGAGAGCCGAAGCCCGAAGAGCAGCGTGTCCCTTACTGGCGGGAAGATCTAGCGTGATGGGAACCCTTTGAGGGGTTGCTCCGCACGCGCTTAGAACAGACTGCCCTGCCCGCTCGTGTTCCGGTTCGGCATCGGCAAGTGCAGGTGCTCGAAGGCCAGGGGCGTGGCTTGCCGGCCACGCGGGGTACGCAAGAGGAAACCTTCCTGGATGAGATAGGGCTCGTGCACGTATTCGAGCGTGTCGCGATCCTCGGCCAGGGCCGCGGCCAGCGACTCGATGCCGACAGGGCCTCCGTCGAAGCGCTCGATAATGGCGCGCAGAAACCTGCGGTCGCCGTCGTCGAGCCCGCGCACATCCACGCCCAAACGCTTGAGCGCATAGTCGGCGGACTCGCGCGTGACCTTGCCGTCGGCGCGCACGAGCGCGAAGTCGTGTACCCGGCGCAGCAGCCTGTTGGCGATGCGGGGTGTGCCGCGCGCGCGACGTCCAATCTCCTCGGCGCCGTCGTCGCTACACGCGATGTTGAGCAGCTTGGCCGAACGCCGGACAATAGTAGCGAGTTCGCCGGGCGCGTAGAAGTCGAGGCGTTCGACGATGCCGAACCTCGATAAGAGCGGCGACGTCAGTTGCCCGGTACGGGTCGTGGCGCCGACCAGGGTGAAGCGCTCGATGGGCACCGTAATGGCGCTCGCGCCGACGCCCATCCCAGTGACGATCTCGATGCGAAAGTCCTCCATGGCGGGATAGAGGCTCTCCTCGATGATGGGCTGCAAGCGGTGGATCTCGTCGATAAAAAGCACGTCCCCGCGCCCGAGCGAGGTCAGGATACCCGCCAGATCGCCCTTGCGTTCGAGCGCCGGGCCCGAGGTCACGCGCGCCACCGTGCCCATCTCGTGCGCGATCACGTGGGCCAGGGTCGTCTTGCCGAGGCCCGGCGGCCCAGAGAGCAGCACGTGATCGAGGGTTCCCGATCGTTTTTGGGCCGCGGCGACGTAGACCTCCAGATTCTCGGCCACCTTGCGTTGCCCAATGAATTCGGCGAACGAACTCGGGCGCAGGGCCGATTCCTCGTCGCCCGGCAGGGCTTGCCCGTCCGTGATCTTCTCGTCGGTGGCGACTACGGGATCGGCCGCTGGCGGAGCCGCGGCGGCGCCGCCGTCGTCATGTTTTCTTCGCGCCACTACTTTCTCCTCAGCGCGGCCAGCGCCTGCTTGATGAGATCGGTCACGGGGTGACTATCGTCGAGCTTGGCCAACACGGTGTCGAACTCCGAGGGCTTGTAACCAAGCGCCATAAGCGCGCCGTGCACCTCGCCCATCCGCCCCGCGGGCACGGTTCCCGGCAGAGTGCCGCTCGGACTGGCCTGGCCGCCGCCCACTCCGATCTTGTCGCGCAGCTCGACCGAAATGCGTTCGGCGGTCTTGCGTCCCACGCCGCGAATCTTGGTCAAGGTCGCGATGTCAGTCGCGCTGATCGCGCGCACCAGTTCGCCGATGGGCAGGCTGGATAGGATGGCCAGGGCGACTTTGGGCCCCACGCCCTGCACGGAAAGCAGGGTCTCGAACACCCGGCGCTCTTCGGCGTCGGCGAAACCGAAAAGTTGTAACGGCCCGTCCTGCACCGTGTGGGTGTGCACGAGCAGAAAGGCCGTGGCGCCAAGAGGCGGCAGCGCGCGCTGGGCGACGGCGGTGATGGTCACCGCATAGCCGACCCCGCCGGCCTCAATCACGACCGAGTCCGGACCACTTTCGAGCAGGGCTCCGCGCAACGATGCAATCATGGCGTAGCATCATCGCATGCGCGGGCGTCGAGGTCGCGTTTCCTGTTCGGCGGCAACCAACGTCCGGTGGCGCGCGTGACAAATGGCGATGGCCAGCGCGTCGGCCGCGTCGGGCTCGGGCACGCGGCGCAAGGAAAGCAGCGCGCGCACCAGGTACCCGATCTGCTGCTTGGTGGCGGCGCCGTGCCCGACAATGGTCCGCTTGACCCGGGCCGGGGCATATCCGGAAAGCTTGAGCCCCTTGTCGCACACGATGAAAGTAACCGCGCCGCGCGCCTCGCCGAGAGCCAGGGTCGACTGCACGTTCTTGCCGTAAAAGGCTTGCTCCATGGCGACCTCGTCGGGCGCAAGCTCGTCCAGCACCTCGCGCAAACCGCGGCCAATGGCGGTCAAACGCTCGGCGCGCTCCATGCGCGGCGGCGCCGCGATCACCCCGCACTCGACGTAGGTGAGATGCGCCGGGCCCACGCGATCGATCACGCCGTAGCCCAGGCGCAGCGATCCGGGATCGATACCCAAAATGCGAACGCGGCCGGCCACCGGCATCGGGCCTCGCGTCCCGGCTAGCTGACCTTTTCCAGCTCGGACTCGTCGACGTCCAGATTCGAATACACGTTCTGCACGTCGTCGTTGTCTTCCAGCGCATCGAGAAGCTTCAAGGCGACCTCGGCGTCGCGGCCGGTGAGGTGAACCTTGTTTTGTGGAACCATGGCGACTTCGGCGGATATCGGCTCGGGCATCCCGGCGGCCTTGAGCCCGTCGCGGATGCGCTCGAATTCCTTGGGCTCGGTCACCACCGTGAGCACATCGTCCTCGGTGCGCACATCGTCGGCGCCGAGCTCGATCGCGGCCTCGGTAACCTTGTCCTCGTCGACCGCGGCCTTCTCGTAGGCGACCACGCCCAGCTTCTTGAACATGTAGGCCACCGACCCCACGCTGCCGAGATTGCCGTTGCCCTTGGTCAGGATGTTGCGAATTTCCCCCGTGGTGCGGTTGCGGTTGTCGGTCATGATTTCCATCAGGATGGCCGTGCCGCCGGGACCGTAGGCTTCGAAGTTGAATTCCTCGTAGTTCACGCCCTCGAGTTCACCGGTGCCCTTCTTGATGGCGCGATCGATGGTGTCGTTGGGCATGTTGACCGCGCGGGCCTTGTCGACGGCGGCGCGCAAACGGGGATTGCCGTTGACGTCACCGCTGGAGCGCGCCGAAATCGTGATCTCCTTGATCACTTTCGTCCAAACCTTGGACTTCTTGGCATCGGACGCACCCTTCTTGTGCTTGATTTTCGACCATCTGTTGTGACCGGACATGGCCGACTATCTAACACCTTTCTTTGGAAAAATCGCCCAGAGCCACTCGACGCCGCGTTTGGCCGTCTCTTGAGTCATCCCAACTACCAACCCGGCGTGGGCGGGCTGGGGGTTTTACTCCATGCGTCTGGGCTGTCGCAGGCATCGGGCCCGGTGCGTTTGACGCTCTTGCCCGACCAAGCCGTGGCGCTGACGTCGACCCAGCCGCCGTACTGGCTGATGACAAAGCCGTCGGCCGTGAGCAAGCGGACCGGCTCGCCCGTATTGGCAAGCCCATCACCCGCCAGCCGGCCGGGCACTCGGACGATGACCGTGCCATCGCGAGGCGCGGGATCCTTGCCGTCGGCGGCGTCATACGATTCGGGTACCACGATGGCGTAGGCGCCAGCGGGCAAGAGAGCTTCGGGCAAGGCATCGCTGCCGGCTTTGTCGGCCAAGAGCAAGCCTGCAAGCGCCTCGGCCTCGCTGCCCATGTTGTAGATCTCGACAAATTCCTGCGTGTTCTCGGAGCCCGCGGGATTGGCCAAGACCTCGGTGATGGCAAGACGCGGGAGCTGCAGCGGCAAGTCCACTGCGATGGGCGACGAGACCGCGCTGTTCCCGGCTCGATCGACGACGCGAAGAACCGCCTCGGCGCGCAGACCGGTCGAGAGTTCGGGCAGGCGCTCGACGAGGTCGAGGTTCGTCACGAAATCTCCGGCCGAAATCGAGGCTTGTCCGTCGCCAACCGTCACGGTGATCTCGGCGAGCACCGATTCATCGGCAGCCACGTGCGCGGACATACAACCCTCGGCGACCCCGACCGTGAAGGCCTCGATGCGTGGTGCGAATAGATCGGCCTCGGCGCCCGTCGTGAACGAGCCGGCGCTGCCTCCGGGCGTCGGTTTCCCGTCGAGAAACTGCAGCGCATTCGGAAGCGCTTCGAGAGTGTACAGGGTCGAAGGGGCAAGGGCCGAACCGGGCTGAATCTGGTAGCAGCGACCCGCGCATGGCACGGCCTGGCCGAGCGGCAGTGGAAGGATGTCGCCGGTCGCTGACCGAAGAACAAACGGCAAGTCCGCGCCCGCGGCCTGCACCTCCTCGGTAAAGCGCACCACGATGGCGGCTAGGTTGGTCGGGAGGTTGACCGAGCCGGGCGGGGGCTCAACCAGCACCGGAGCCAACGGGTCGGGCTCGGGACTCGACAATGAACCACTCGTGGCCTCGGGGGTCGGAGCGGCCGTCTGTTCTTTCTGCAGGTCGGTCGCTGGCGTGCACGAAAATCCGGCGAAAAGGAGAACCAGGTACTTGAAGGTGCGCATGCCGGGACTATCGGCAACGGCCGCCAAGAGTTGCGTGGGTCAGGGCTATTTCGCCCCTATTCAAGTATCCTTTCATCGCTTGAAGACGCCCAGCGCAGCGCCGACCGTGCCGCCTCTGGAACCATCCCAAGGCGCCATCGATGATTCGCGCCCGCTGGGCGTGTACGTGCACTTCCCCTTCTGCGGCTCGCGCTGCCCGTACTGCGACTTCGCGGTGGCGGTTCGGTCAGAGATCCCCCACGACGCCTACGCCGATTCCGTGCTGTCCGAACTGAGCGTTCGAGCGCCGTGGTGGAAGGGCGAAAGCGGTCCCAACTTGGCATCGATCTACTTCGGCGGTGGCACGCCCGGCCTGTGGCGGCCGGACGCCCTCGGCCGCGTACTCTTGGGCGCGCGACAGGCTTTGGCCGGCAACGCCGAGCTGGAAATCACCGTCGAGGCGAACCCAGGCGATCTCGATGGCGCGAACCTGCGCGACCTGCGCGCGCTGGGTGTAAATCGCTTGTCCTTTGGTGCGCAGGCGTTTCAAAACAGCTTGCTTCAGCGCATCGGGCGGCGCCACGATGCCTCGGCTATCCCACGGGCCTTCGAGGCGGCGCGCGCGGCCGGTTTCGACAACCTGTGCGCGGATCTGATGTTCGGCTTGCCCGGCCAAACCATGGACGATTGGCGGGCGTCGCTCGCGGCCCTGTGCGCGCTCGCTCCCGAGCACATCACCGCGTACGCGCTGACGGTCGAGCCGGGCACGCGCTTCGGCGCGCTCGACCGCGCGGGCAAGCTCGACCGTCCCGAAGAGGATGTCGTCGCCGCCATGTACACCACCTGCGACGAAGTGCTGACCGCTGCCGGCTTTGAGCACTATGAGATCTCCTCCTACGCGCGGCCCGGCCGGCGCAGCGTACACAACAGCCTGTACTGGACCATGGGCGCCTATCTCGGTCTCGGGGCTTCGGCCTCGTCGTTCCGGCCGCTCACAGGCGGCGAGGGCTGGCGCTTTTCAAATTCGCGCTCCGTCAGCACCTACCTGCGCGACGTGCACACGTTCAACGGCGCTGTACCGCCCGAACAGATCGAACTGCGCTCGCCCGCACAGCTCGAAGACGAAGCCCTATGGCTCGGCCTACGCATGTCGGACGGCGTGGATAGATACGCCCACAAGCGACGCTACGGCAACGACCCGCTCGCCCTGCCCGAGCGCGCCGCCGCGGCCAATGCCTGCGTCGCCGCCGGCTGGATGCAAGTCACGCCCGAGCGACTGCGCCTTCTGCCCGCCGGCTTCCTCTTCGCAGACGAGGTGGCTGTGCGCCTGGGGCGGCAAGGGTGAGAAAACGCTGGAGGCGGCAGGCTTGAGGCTGGAGGCTGGAGCCTGCAGCCTGCAGCCTGGAGCCTCGGGTTGCGGGCGAAGCCCGCGCTGTGTTGTCTGTGTTTCCAACCGCTAAGCCTTGGCGACTGCGCGTTTTTGGGGTTAGATCAAGGTCGTGAACGACATCGGCATTCGCGCGAAGAAGGTCCTGCATGCCGTCGTGTCCGAATACTTGGCCACGGGCGAGGCGGTCGGTTCGCAGACCGTGGCGCGCCGCTATGCCCTCGATATTTCGGCGGCCACGGTTCGCTCGGTGATGGGCGACCTCGAGGACGAAGGCCTCTTGCGCCACCCGCACACCTCGGCGGGGCGCATCCCGACCGACCGCGGCCTGCGCGTCTATGTCGACACGCTCCTGCGCGTGCGCAGCCTGTCAGCCTCGGAAAAGGACGACATCCGCGGCCGCCTCGGACCTGCCACTGAATCGCAAGAAGTCATGCAGCGAGTGACGCGCCTTCTGCGCGAGCTGTCCCACTTGGCCGTGATCGTGCAAGCCCCGCGGCCGGAGTCGGACGCGGTTTCGCACGTGGAATTCGTGCGCCTGCGCGAGGGACAGCTGCTCGCCGTGATCGCGACGGCCAGCGGTCAGATCCAGAACAAGCTCATCCCCATCGACTTTCCCCTGTCGCCCGGCGACCTGGATCGCATCAATAACTACCTCAACAGCCTGGTGGCCGGGCTGACACTCGATCAGATGCGCGGCCGGGTGCTGCATGAGATCGAGCGCGAACGCGAGCGCTCGGCCAGCGACCCGATGCTTGCCCGCGCCTTGGCGCTGGCCGCGGCGGTGATGCCCGTCGCGGCCGCTGCTGGCGAGATCTTGCTCGACGGCCAGTCGAACCTGGTCGCGGAAGCCGCGGATCTCGAACGCGCACGCTGCGTGCTGCGCACCCTGGAGGAAAAGGATCAGATCGTGAAGCTGCTCGACCGGACGCTGTCCGCGCCCGGGATCTGCGTGTTCATCGGCGCCGAGGCCAACCTTGCCGATCTCAGCGACATCTCGGTCGTGGCCGCCAGCTACGGCAACGACGAACGCCCGCTTGGCACCATCGGCGTGATCGGCCCGTCGCGAATGAACTATTCCCGGGTCATCCCTCTGGTAGACTTCACCGCCGACGTGATTACAGAGATTCTCCCCAGGATCTAGGCAAGATTCACCACCCGCCACGGCCCTGGGTCCGGAGCCCTCCATCCATGAGTGAAAACCAAGAAAAACCCGTCGAAATTGACCTCAACACCCCTGACGACGCCCAGCCAGAAGCTGCGCCCGAAGGAGCCGCACCCGTCCAGGCTGCGGAGCCCCCTGCACCTCCGTCACCCGAAGAGCGCATCGCTTTGCTGGAGACCGAAAAGGCCGATATCAAGGATCGCATGCTTCGCATTGCCGCGGACTTCGACAACTACAAGAAGCGCGCGCGCAAGGACCAGTCAGACGGCGAGACGCGTGCCAGGGAATCCGTGCTGCGCGACTTCCTTGAGATCGCCGACAACCTCGAACGCGCCACCTCATCGTGGGAAGGGGAAAAAAACGGTAAGCACAGCGATGCCAAGTCCATCCGAGACGGCGTCGAACTGGTGCTGCGTCAATTCCGCTCGAAGCTCGAACGCTACCAGGTGAAAGTTATCGAGTCCCTGGGACAGCCCTTCGACCCGCGCTTCCACGAGGCCATCTCGCAAGCGCCAAGTGCGGAGGCCAAGCCGGGCTCGGTCCTGCACGAGCTGCAAAAGGGTTACCTCGTCGGAGAAAGACTGCTCCGGCCAGCCATGGTGGTGGTGGCCGCGGCTGCCCCAGCTCCCATAGCGAAACCGGCGGAAAAAGCCTCGGAAGGAACGTCGGAAGGAACATCGATTGACGACACGGCCTCCGGCAAGCCCGCAGCGGCAAAGACCGAGGGAGAAGACTGAAGCCGTGGGCCGAATCATCGGCATCGACCTGGGCACGACCAACTCGTGCGTCGCCGTCGTCGAGGGACTGGAGCCCCTGGTCATTCCCAATGCGGAAGGTTCGCGCACGACGCCGTCGGTGGTCGCCTTTACTGGCGAGGGCGAGCCCCTGGTGGGCCAAATCGCCAAACGCCAGGCGGTGACCAATGCCGAAAACACCATCTCCGCGGTCAAGCGATTGATGGGACACAAGGCGGCCGATTCCGAGGTCGAGCGGCACAAGCGGAACTCGACCTACGAAATCGTCGCGGCCGAGAATGGCGATGCCTGGGTCAGCGTTCAAAGCCAAGGATACGCGCCAGCGCAAATATCGGCCTACATCCTCGACCGCATGAAGCGAACCGCCGAGGACTACCTGGGCGAGGCGGTCACCGACGCCGTGGTCACGGTGCCCGCCTACTTCGGCGACAGCCAGCGCCAGGCGACCAAGGACGCCGGCCGCATCGCTGGCCTGAACGTCAAGCGCATCATCAACGAACCCACCGCTGCCGCCCTGGCCTACGGGCGGCTGTCCGTCGCGCCCGACGCCAAGATCGCGGTCTACGACCTGGGCGGCGGCACCTTCGATATCTCGCTTCTGCACCTGCACGAAGGCGTGTACCAGGTCAAGGCGACCAGCGGCGACGGCTTCCTCGGCGGCGAGGACATCGACGCGCGCATCATCGGGCACCTGGCCGACAACTTCCAAGCCCAGTACGGGGTCGATCTGCGCACCGACCGCATGGCCTTGCAGCGCCTGCGCGAGGCCGCCGAGCGGGCGAAGCACGAGCTGTCCACCAGCCTCGAAACCGAAATCAACCTTCCCTTCATCGCCGCGACCGCCGACGGGCCCAAGCACCTCATGCAGTCGCTCACGCGGGGCAAGCTGGAAACCCTGTCCGAGGACATCATCGGCCGCACCCTACCGCTGTGCGAACGCGTGCTCCAGGACGCGGGCTGGACCACGAAGGACATCAATGAAGTCATTCTGGTGGGCGGGCAAACCCGCATGCCGCGCATCCAGGAATTGGTGGCGTCCTTCTTCGGCAGAAAAGGTTCGCGCGCCATCAACCCCGACGAGGCGGTGGCCGTTGGCGCCGCTTTGCAAGGCGCGGTGCTGACCGGCGCCCAGCAGGACGTTCTCCTCCTCGATGTCACGCCGCTCTCGCTCGGCGTCGAGACCGCGGGCGGAGTCTTCACCCGCATCATCCCCTACAACACGACCGTTCCGGTGCGACGGTCGAGCGTCTTCTCGACCGCAGTCGACAACCAGCCCTATGTCAACGTGCACGTCTTGCAGGGCGAGCGCGAGATGGCCGCGGACAACAAGAGCCTCGCGCACTTCCAACTGACCGGTATTCCGCCCGCGCCGCGCGGCGCCCCGCAGATCGAAGTCTCCTTCGACATCGACTCCAACGGCATCGTCAGTGTGTCGGCCAAGGATCTCGGGACGGGCAAGGCCCAGGGCGTGATCGTGCAGCCTACCTCGGGGCTGACCGAGGCCGAGATCAAGAAGTTCATCACCGATGCGGATGCCAACCGCCTGGCCGATCAGGCGAAGAAAGAGCTGGCCGACCTACGCAACCGCGCCGAGACCCTGATTTATGGCACCGAAAACACCTTGCGCGAGTACGGCTCGCGGCTCGACCCGATGGCGATCGAGCGCCTCCAGCTCGCTCTAGACGAGTGCAAGTACGCGCTCGAATCGGAAGGTGACAACGCCACGCGCCTGCGCGAATCGCTGGGCCGCCTGGAAAACGAGGCCCACGCGCTCTTCCTGACCCTGCAGAGTGGCTCGGCGGGCGACGGCGGCCCCGGCGCGGGCGGAAATTCGTAGTCTTCGGCATGCGAGGCGCGCCGGCACGCGATCCCTATGAGGTCCTGGGCGTGGATCGCCAGGCCACGGCGGCCGAGATCAAGGCTGCCTACCGGCGGCTCGCCTTGCAGCACCACCCCGACCGCAATCCCGGGGACCACGCGGCCGAGGAACGGTTCAAGGAACTCTCGCTGGCCTACGCCGTGCTAGGCGACGAAACCAAGCGCGCCAACTACGACCGTTTCGGCAGCGTGGCCAGCGACCTGCCCTTCGGCGCCGAGGCCGACCTGGGCAAGGTCACCGATTTCTTCGACGCCATCTTCGGCGATCTGTTCGGCACGGGTCGCAAACGCGCGGCTGGGCACGACCTGCGCTACACCCTGGAACTAACCTTCGAGGAAGCGGTGCTCGGGTGCGAGAAGGAAATCCGCTTTACCCGCACCAGCGACTGTCCGGACTGCCGTGGCACCGGCGCCGAGGGCGGAACCGCTGGCCTGGTCGCGTGCACGCATTGCGAGGGTCAGGGTTTCGTTCGCCAAAAAGCGGGATTCCTGTCCACGCAGCGGGAGTGCCAAGCCTGCGGCGGATCGGGCGAGGTCGCGCGTGTGCGCTGCAAGACCTGCGCGGGCGCGGGGCTGGCCGAATCCGAGCGCGTGTTCACGGTGCGCATCCCGCCGGGTTCGCAAGCTGGCAACACCCAGCGCGTGGCCGGGGAAGGTTCGCCCGGCCGGCGCGGCGGCCCCGCCGGCGATCTGCACGTCATCGTGCGCGTGAAGCCGGACCCGTATTACAAGATCGAGAGCGACATCCTGGTGTGCGAAGTTCCGCTGTCCATCGACGAGGCGGCCCTCGGCACCGAGATCGAAATTCCGCTGCCCGGTGCCCGCGTGCGCATGAAGATCCCGGCCGGCACCCAGGCCGGCAGCGTGTTCCGCGTGCGGGGCAAAGGACTACCGCGTGCCAGCGGCAGCGGCCGTGGCGACGCCCACGTACGCATCGGCGTGGAAACGCCCGCCCAGCTCTCCACCGAAGCGCGCGGCTTGCTGGAAAAACTGGGCCGCGCTCTCGACGACGCCGCCTACCCACGGCGCCAGGCCTTCCGCGCCCGTGCACAAGGCGCGGGCGAAGGGTAAAACAGGACTATGCCCATCCTGAATATTGTGCTGTTCTTGACCACCCTGCTCACGACCACCATCCGGGGCGCGGTCATGCAGCACGGCGACTCCAGCATTTTTCCGCTGACCGATGGGCTCAGCTTCTCCGTTCCGCTCATGGCGATCCTGCTCTGCCACGAGATGGGACACTACGTTGCCGCCCGCATCCACCACGTGCCGGCGTCCTTACCATTCTTCGTCCCCCTGCCTCCTCAGCTCGGCCCGTTCGGAACCATGGGCGCCGTCATCTTGCAATCCCGCACCACCGATCGCCGCAAGCTGATCGACATTGGCGCCGCAGGTCCCTTGGCCGGCCTCGTCGTGGCGATCCCGGTGCTCATCTACGGCCTCCACCTTTCCCAGGTCGGCCCAATCGAAAGTGGAACACAGGAAGGCAATTCGCTGCTGTATGCCGTGCTGAAGCGGCTGGTCTGCGGCGCCTGGCTGCCCGACCACGGCATCGACGTCAAACTTCATCCCATCGCCTTCGCCGGCTGGGCGGGACTCTTCGTCACCATGCTTAACTTGATTCCCATCAGCCAGCTTGACGGCGGGCACGTGGCCATTGCTTTCTTTGGCAACAGCTACGGCCGTGCCAGCCAGTTCCTGCGCAAGATGCTGCTGCCGCTTGCGGTGGTCGTGACCTTGGCCGTCTACTACACGACGACCCGCGAGCTGGCCCGCGCAGGCGTGGCCGGCAGCATTTCCCCCTGGGAAGTTGCCATTCCCGCGGGCATGACGTGGCTGGTCTGGTACGTGATGCTGGGGCTGCTTCGCCGCCTCTCGGGTGGAATCGATCATCCGCCTGTCGATGACCGCCCGCTGCCCCGCAGCCGCGCCCACCTCTTTTGGACCGTGGTGGCGAGCTTCGTGCTGATCTTCATGCCCGTCCCCATTCGCACCAGCGTCGGCGCGGTCTCGAGACCGCAAGTCGAAGCAACGACCTCGGCGCCGTAGTGCGCACGCGAGGCTACCCCCGGCGGCCACCGCCTGTCGACGCGGCGCCGGTCGTGAAGGTCCAGTCGAAGGTCACACTGCCCGCCGTGCTTGTGCCAGTAATGGTCACCCGGTAGGTGGTGTTGGCGGTGAGAGGCGCGTCGGTGTAGAGCACCTTGGCCGTGGATCCGAGCGTGGTGTCCCCGTCGAGCCACTGGTGCGCGAGCAGGGTGGTCGTGCCATCGACGACGATCTGGTGGTTGCTGACCGTGATGCCCTGGCCATAGAGCGTGATGGGATAGCCGCTGGGCCAGCCCGTCGGTGGCACCGGGGGCGTGGGACCTTCGTTCGCCCCGTTGAATGACAGCGGCACGCCAATCTGGCCATCGTAGGGATAGAACGCAGTCACGGTCTTCGCGGAGGCGGTACCAGGGCCGAAGTCGATGGTGTCGCAGCCGGTTCCGCCGCCGTAGCCCATGTCGCGGTACCAAGGCGAGAGCACGGGCGTGCGGTGGTAGGCGGAATCGATGAAGGTCTTCACCGCGCCCGCGGGGTCGCCGCGAAATGCCATGCATTCGCTCCAGCCATTGCTCGTGTAGCCGGCCGCCTTGATGCGCGCGCCGGGGTCGGCGCCGGTGAATTGCGGGCAGCCCGCGATTTCGTCGTGCGCGCTCGCCGCCTGGCAAGTGGCGCTACCTTGGTTGGTCGTGTAGTAGTTGCAATGATTCAAGGCCGACGTGCACAAGGCCAGGACCAGCGAGGCGCAAGGCACGCCCATGGCCACGCGCGCGGCGTTCTCCGCGTTCAGCGCCGTGACGGCATCCGCCGGTGCGCCCGCAGGTGGCGAGGGACATTCGGCCGGCGCCCCGACCTCGGACGTGTTTGCCCCGGCATCGCGAATTCCGCCGCTGCCGCCAGTGCCCAGGACGCCGCCACTTCCCGACAAGGCGCCACCACTTCCCGATGTTCCGCCCGAGAATACGGCGCCATCGCTCGGCGATGTGCCACCAATGGACGATGCACCACCGCTCGCCGGCGTGCCACCGCTCGACGATGCGCCACCGCTCCCTAAGGAAGCGCCGCTATTCGTGCCCCCACTGCACCCGGCCAGCGCCAACCCAGCCACGATCCCCGCCAGAATCCCAAGACCGTTCGCGCCCGGTTTCCTCATGTGTCCTCCACGCCTTGCACGTTGGGGCCGCCTCGGGCGGCGTATTCAGCATGGTATTTCACCACACATTCTATGTGCCTCGAGATCTCTTGGGGCTCAAATTTTAGGCAGCTCCCCGCCGCCATCGCCGCCATCGCCTCTTGGCGCCAACTGGAAGACTCGGCAAATTGCCTCTATCATCCCGGAATGGCCCTGAGCGAGTCCCCCACCGCACCCGCCTGTCCCAAGTGCGGCAGGAAGAGAACGCCCGAGGCTGAAGCCTGTCCGCGCTGCGGTCTGGTGTTCGCGCTGTGGAAGGAAGAGAGCAGCCCAGCCATGGTTCCGCTGGACAGCCGAGGGAGCGAGCTGTGGCACGAAGTGCAAGGCCATTGGAGCGATTCGGCTCGCCACGAGGAGTTCCTCAAGCACTGTCTGCAGACCGGCACCCTTGCCGCGGCCGGCCGCCTTTACCGCGAACGCTTGGACGAAAACCCCAAGGACGCCGTGGCCGCGCAAATGCAGGCGCAAATCCTTGCCAAGGCCACCCTCACCCTCAGCATCAACAAAAGCCAACCCCGCGAAGCTATGACCCGCACGCGCTGGTTCTGGGCCATCGTCCTCGTCGCCATGGCGCTCGGAATCGCCGGCGGCCTGTTCTGGCGGCGGCTTCGCTAGAGGCCGTTTGAGGCCATCCTGGCCCTCGGGCCATCCCGCGACTACACTCTCGCCCTTTCATGAAGGTTCCCGGTTTCGACATGTCTCTCGACGAGGTGAAGGCCAGCCTCGAACCGCTGCGCCGGCCGCTCAGCATCGCCATCCTGCGCGCGCGCAACCCCTTCAATGTGGGCGCTATCATCCGCGTGGCGCACTCGTTCCTGGTCAAGCAGATCGTCCTGGTCGGTGACGAGCCCTTCTACCAGCGCGCGGCCATGGGCATGCAACGCTACGAAAACGTAGTCTACCTGCCCGACGAGGAGTCGCTGATCCCGTGGTCGCGCGAGCAGAAAATTCCCATGCTGGTCTTCGAGCGCGAACATGCCCGCGTGGATCTGTGGCGCGCGGAGTTGCCCGAGGAGTGCCTGATGGTCTTCGGCAGCGAGACCACCGGCGTGCCCAGCTCGCTCATCGAAGCCGCCCACCAGGTCGTCGCCATTCCCATGTACGGCATCAACAATTCCTTTCCCGTCACGGTGGCCGCCGGCATCGCCATGGCAGAATGGACGCGCAGACACTACGTTCCCCATTCCACGGGAGGTCGTCCGTGATTCCCTATTTCGCGCAGCCCAAGCTTCACCTAGGTCCCATCACCATCCACGCCTTTGGCGTGCTGGTGGCCACCGGCATACTCCTCGCCTTTCGTATCATCCGCCGGCGCGCGGCCGCGCAAGGGCTGGACCCTGTGCTGGCCGAGCGCCTGGCCATGCGCATGGTCATCGTCGGCTTCATCTCCGCGCACATCGTGGATCGCATCGCCTACTTTCCCCGCGACGTGCTCGCCAACCCGCTCAGCCTGCTCTACATCTGGGAGAGCATCAGTTCGTTCGGCGGCATTTTGGGCGGAACCCTGGTCGCGGTCTGGTTCGTGCGCCGCCAGTTGACCGGCACGCCGGGCTGGCGCTACCTCGACGTCATCGCCTACGCCTTTCCGTCGGCCTGGCTGCTCGGCCGTATGGGCTGCGCCTTCGCCTTCGATCATCCCGGCTACGAAACTAAATTCTTCCTCGCCCAGCGCTACACCGACCACGTCGTCCGCCACAACCTCGGCCTCGACGAGGCCCTGTTCATCGTTCCCCTGGTCTTGCTCTTTCGTTGGCTCAGCCAGGGCAAACCGCGCGCGCCCGGCTTTTACGTCGGCCTGCTCGCCCTCGCCTACGCCCCCGTGCGCTTTCTCCTCGATTTTCTCCGCTGGGACGACGCCCGCTATTTCGGCTTCACGCCGGGGCAATACGGTTCGGTCCTGCTCGCAGGAATCGGCTGGCTCGTCCTGCACTGGGCGTCGGAACGCGCGGCTGCGCCCGCCGCAAATACCGGATCACCGGCCGCGAGCTAGAGAAACCGCACCAGCGCCAGCGTCTCCACGTGCTGTGTGTGGGGCATCATATCGAAGGGAGTTACCTTCACGACCTGCGCGCCGGCCGCGGCGAGAACGGCGAGATCGCGGGCGAGGGTTCGCGGATCGCAGCTCAGGTAGGCGAGCCATTGGGGGCGCAGGCGCGCGACCGCGGCGAGGACGTCTGGACTGCACCCCTTGCGCGGGGGATTGAGCACCACGAAATCGGCGGCGCTTACGTTGGCCAGGCAGCGGGCGGCGTCGCCTGTTACCACGCGCACGCGACTTCCATCCGCGCCTTGCTCGGCAAGAAAAGCAGCCGCGGCTTGCGTGGCGGCGGGGTTTTCCTCGATGGCCACCACTTCCCTGGCCTTGGACACGAGCGAAAGCGCGATACCGCAGGCGCCGGCGTACACGTCCACGGCGCATGCGATTCCCTCCGGCGCGGCGGCCACGATGTCGCGATAGATGTGCGATGCCACCTCACGGTTGGCCTGGAAAAAGGATCGCGAGGACAGGCGCACGCGCACGTCGGCGAGGGTGTCTTCAACGCTCGGCTGGCCTACGAGCACGCGCTCGTGTTCGCCAAGCAGGGCATTGCCGGCGCTGGCGTTCACGTTGAGGATCACGGAGATCACAGCCGGACAGCGCATGCAAAGCGCGAGCGCCACAGCCTCCGCATCCGCCCAGTCGGCCCGAGCCGTCACCAGCGTCGCCATCACCTGACCCGAGTCGGTCGCGCGAAGTACGGCGTAACGAAGCACGCCCGTGCGCAGAATCTCGTCGAAAGGCTCGACGGCGTGCTCGATCAAGACATCCAGTAGAACCTGCCTGGCTTCATCAAGGACTGGCTCGACCACTTGGCAGCCAGCCAGGTCGACCACATCGTGCGAACGCGCGGCGAAGGCACCCAGGACAGGCCGGCTCGAATCGTGCGCGCGACCGAAGACGTACTTGGCCTGGTTGCGATAGCCGAGGATCCGCGGCGACGGCACGCACGGATCAACGATCAGCGCGGTGAGCGCGAGATGTCCAGCGAGTTGCGCCTGCACGCGCTCCCGTTTCAAGTCGAGCTGGGCTGGATAGGCGAGCGCCATGAGCGTGCACCCGCCGCACGATCCATACGCCGGGCACGACGCCGGCACACGATGGGGTGAAGGCGCAAGCACGTCGAGCAAGCTGGCCCAGGCCTCGCGTTCGGAGTTGCGAAGATGAGTGGACAAGTGATCGAGCCGGATGCGCACACGTTCGCGAGGGAGCGCGCCCGCGATGTGAACGCGCAACTGCTCGCTTCCGGACGCGGCCTGTGCCACGCCCGCGCCGGTCTCGTCGAGGACCGTGCACAAGACCTCGAATTCGTCGCCCGGCCGAAGCTGCTGGTCTGCCACGTTCGTACGGAAGCAGGCGGCTAGGCGCGCCCCGAACCGCCCTTGGCTTCGGGGCTATCCGGAACGGAAAGGTTGGTCACCGCGACCGGGCGCTCCAGCGTGGATGCGATCTTGGCGCAGGCCAAGGTGCGCGCCCCGCCGGGAAACTGCACGTCGACCTTGCCTGGCCCTGGCATCGCGGCCACGACGCCCACGCCGAAGGTCGCGTGGATAACGCGTTCGCCGGGAATGTACTCATCCTTGGGCGAGTAGCCGCGCGGCGGCTTGGATGGATCGAAGTCAGCCATGCGCGGCGCCGGAGTGCCAGAGGCGCGGCCCGCCTTGCGCCGACGGGGACGGCCCCACGAACTGCCCCCGCTGCTCGGCGCTGGCGCGTTCTTCTCGCCGCGGTAGTTGTGCTGGCTGCCGCACAGCTTGCACACAACCTTGGCGACGCGATCACCGATTTTGGCCATCACCACGTGCCAGGTGTCCCCGCAGCGCGTGCAGATGTCCTCGATATCCTCGCCTACCCCTGGAGTCGCCATGGTGAGATGCTTCGCGGCCTCCTGTTACGTCCTACCCCTGATTCTATCAGGCATCGCGATTCGCTGCCGGTTACTTTTTCAGCGACGCCGAGTACAGCACAAGAGCGTCGACCTGATCCGCGGTCAACCGATCCTTGAACGGCTTCATTTCTTGTTCCTTGCCGTGAAGGGTTCGCTTGATCCCTTCCAGGACGGACTTGCGCGCGCCTTCAGGCGTTAAGTCCTTCCAGTAGGCCGCCTTTGTCATGTCGTCGATGCCCATTTCCTCGCCCAGTTCGGTCTTGGCGCGACCATCGTCGCCGTGACAGGTCGCGCACTTGGCCTCGAAAAGCCGCTTGGTCTTCTTGTCGGGCTTGTAGCCCGCGGGCGGCGCCAGGCCTTCCGCCAGCAAAATCTGCGAAACCAACAAAGCGACAACCAGGCTCGCGCGCGCGAGAGAGCGATGCATCTGTACTTCCGTCCTCGGCAATAACCTTCCTGGCCGACGGTCGTTTGTCAACCGGAGAGAGCACAGAGTCGGATGGGGGGAGCTACGGCTGGGCGCCGCAGGTTGGGGCGGGCGTTGCGCATGAGACGACGCCGCAACTTGTGGCGATGTCCAGCGGCGTGTTGCCCGATGCGAGCACGCCTTGACCTTGGATGGCGGTCGAGCACGTGAGGCCAGTCGCCAGGTTGTTCTGGATGGTCACCAGACCGAGATTGGTCTGGCCACTTGCGGGCAGACTGTCAACGCGGATACCGCCCCAGACGGTGCCGCCTATGGTCTGGCCTGGCCCATTGCCGGTAACCGTGCTGTTGCGGATGTCGAAGGCCGCGCCCGCCAGAAAAACACCGCCGCCCGGGTTGTCCTTGATCGCGCAGCCGTCCATATTGAGAGCGACGGTGGCACCCGTGGCGGCCTGGGCGTTGACGCCGACGCCGGTGACGCCAGAGGGATTTCCAGCCACGGTCAAGGCGCGCAGATAGATCTCGCCGCTGGTGATGATGATTCCGTCGTCATAGTCCGCGGGTGTGATGACCGCGCTTCTGCCCACGATGGTCAGGGGGGACGAGAGCGCGCCCACAGTAAAACCGCCCACCTGCCCAATCACCACCACCACCGGTCTGGCCGCGGACTTGGCCACGCCGACGGCCGTCTGGGCCGTGCAGTAGGGCATTTGCGCCGAGCCCGCGCCCGAATCCGAGCAAGCCCCCGCGCCGATTTTTCCGACGTAGATCGATTCGGCGTCGGTCGCGCAATGGCCGTCTAACTGGAACAGACACACGCCCGGCCCGCCGGCCTTGGCCTGGCACTGATCGTCGCTCGTACAAGCCACGCAGACGGTGGCGTCGCAAATAGGTTTCGCGGCGGCCTTGCAGTCGTCGCTCGTCGCGCACTCGGCGCAGGTGCCGCTGGCCGTGCACACCGGTTTCGCCGGATCTCGCGTGGCGCAGGCCAAGGCGCCCGCCCCCGCGCAGCCCACGCACGTTCCGGCCTGACAGAACGACTTGGTTGCATCGCGTACGCAGTCGCCGTTGCCCAGGCACTCTACACAGCGACCCGAGATCGCCTCGCAGGTGGGCGTGGCCGCGGAACAGCCAGCATCGACCGCGGCGCACGACACGCAGGTGTGGCTGGCCGAGCAAATGGGCGTGCCGCCGCCGCACTGATCGCCGGTCTTGCAGGAAACGCAGCGGTCTTGCACGCAATAGGGCGCATCCTTGCCCGGACAATCGTCGTCGCTGGCGCAAGTTCCCGCGGCGTCGGGAATGTTGGCGTCGACCACGGCGGCATCGACGCCGACTAGGCCAGCTTCCGTCGCCGAATCCAGGGCCGTGGTCGTGCCACCGTCGACCGATCCGACCGAAACCGGCACATCGTCGCCGCCGTCGACCGAGGAAAACCGGTCGACGGAAGGGCCATCGAGGATCCTCGCGCCGTCGATTCCTTGCCCTTGCGGGACGTCGGCCCGGCTCGTATCCCACGCGCCACTGTCCAGGCTGGCCACGCAGTGATGGTCGAGCGTGCAGGAATAGCCATTCCCGCACTTCTCTTTGAAGCAGGTCCGCTCATCTCGGCGTGTGGCATCGCAACCCGTGACCAGGGCGCCAGATACGGCCAAAGCTGCCACGAAAGCGAAACTCGAAAATTGCACAATCACACGCGCTCGCCTTTTCATTGGAATTGCCCCGCGAGCTGCAGACCGGCTGGCCCAACGGCGACTTGCGTATGCGCGGGCCGCAGGCTCCAGGTCACGAGCCCGGCCCCGCCAAGCAGCGCCACGCCGCCGGCCACAGCCATGGGCCAGCCATACTTCGAAGTGTCACGTACCCTGTCGCATCGAGAGCACGCGGAATTCCCATCCACGCTGATGTAGTACGTTCCGGCCACCAACGCCGCGAGGCCAGCCACTGCCAGCGCAATGCCAGAGTACGCCAGCATCCCTGAGCTCTTTGCTTCGGCCTGCGGGACAGCCGGTGCGGTCACCAGCGGCACCGGCGATGGAGCCTGCGGCGCCACCGCGGCCGAGGGCGGAAGCAGCGGCGAGTCTTTGGGCGTCTGGCGCAGGGCCTGTTCGATCAGGCCCTGGGTGAGAAGTCCGGCCGAGCCCCACAGATCCTGTTCGTCGCAGATCGGACAATCGCGCCTGTCCTTGCCCAGCAGCTTGCCCTCGTCGGCGTTCCACAGATGGATGGCCAGTCTGAAGCTCTCCTTGGCGAAACGTGCCTCCACTTGCAGCACCAGCGTCGCGCCAGATGCCGCCGCGATCTGCGGCAGGCACCCTGGGATCTCGCAGTGAAGCAGGCGGTCGGGCAAAATGCTCGACGGCACCAGGGTGATCCCATTGCGCTTGACCACATCCGCGATCTCCTTGCGCAGGCGATCTTTCGCGTTTTTCGACAGCTGGCTGCCGGACGACGGCTCAATCACCACGAGGCGTTTCTCGTCCGCCGCTGCGGCCGCGTGAGCAGGAGTGGAGCCGCGCAAGAGCAACCACGCGAACGCGGCGAGGCATGAGAGACGAAGGTGCATGCCCGAACGTTTTCCGATCCCGGGAGGGCCGTCAAGGTTCTTGGCGATTTTGATCACCCGGCCGTGGCCACGACTACGACCACGACGAACTATTTCTTTGACGGGACTCCGGCTTCCTGCACGCGGGCGTGGGCGATGCTCAGGCGGTCGCGCAAAAGCCTGTTCGCGGGATCGAGAGCAACAGCCTTGGTGTATTCCTGCTCGGCCTCTGCGAAACGCCCCATCTTGAAATAGGTGTTGCCCACAACCGCGTGAGCCTCGGCGCCTCCGCCCGCGGTCACGGCGCGTTTGCCTTCTTCAAGGGCGCGCGCCCAGTCGCGGACGTTGAAAGCTTCCCGCGCAAGGCTCAGGTGATCCAGCTTCGCGCCGGGAACGGGAACCTCGACCGTAGCATCTGGGCGTTTGGCCACGGCCAGCGGGGAAACCTCTTTCGCCTCGGTGCTTGCTCGCGGTGCACCGGATGACGGTGAGGCCGCGACCGGCGCAGGTGGCTTCTCGGGTGCACGAGGCACCGCGGGCACGGGAACTTGCGCGGACGATGGCGGCGAAGATCGCGAGACACTGTCGGTTGATGGAACCGCGACCACCACCTGCTTGTTCCTTTCAACGGTCAGAAGCATCCAGAGCAGCACGCACAATCCTACCAGCGCCCCAACCGCTATCGGCGCCATCCAACGCAACTTCCGCCGAATCGAGATTGCCGGTCTGGACGCTACTGCCTTGGGCAGGCTTCCGCTCCTGGCGCGCCTACGTTCTATGGCACCGTCGTCCTCAAGAAGGTGACGTGCTGCTTCGACCATTTGGCGCCGCTCGGCCCGTTCCTGTTCGGGCGCGAAGATTTCCTTCATGGCCAAGGATAGCCATAGCTCTGGATGGACCTCGGGGGGAATGAAGACCGCAAGGGCGCGGCGCAGTTCGTCCGCGTTCGCGAATCGGTTTTCCGGACGCACGCTGGTGGCCTGTTTCACCACGGCATCGAGCTCGGGCGGCACTTCCGCATTGAAAGTCGACGGTGGCTGGTGCTCGCCGCGCGAGATCCACATCAGGATTTCGCCCTCGGTTTCAGGCAGCCTGGTCTCGCGCCCCTGGTCGCGGATGGTGCCCACCGGCCTCTGCGTGAGCAGCTCCCACAAGAGCACGCCGAGCGCGTAGATATCGGTTCGCCGGTCGAGCCTTTCGCCCGGCCGCAACTGCTCGGGCGCCAGGTGCCAAAGTTTTCCCGCAGCCCGCTGCTCGCCCGGGCCGGCACCGTGCAAATCCGACGAAGCGATGCCGAAGTCGAGCAGCTTCACCTCGCCGGAATAGGTCAGGCGTACGTTGGGCGGATTGATATCGCGATGGACCAGGTTCAAGTTCTCGAAGTCGTGCGCATAGGCCAGCCCGCGCGCGATCTCGATCGCGATATAGACCGCCACCGGAACCGGCAGCACGCGCCCCTGGGCGGCCATCCGCTCCAGCAAGGCCGAGACGTCGTGCCCCTCGACGAATTCCTGGACAAGGAAGACCTCGCCGCCCACCTCGCCGATGTTGTGCGTGTGGGCCAGGTTGCTGTGGACTAGCTGGCGCGCCAGATCCGCCTCGTGGCGAAAGTTGCGCACGTGATCCGGCTGCGACAGCAGCGCCGGCAAGAGCCGCTTGACCACGCACAGGGTTTCGAGCTCGCGGTGCCCCGACATGGCCAGATACACGGCCCCCATGCCACCCTCGCCAAGTGGCCTGAGCAGGACATACGCCCCAAATTTTTGCGGCAGTCGCGAATCCAACTGCCGCATTCTAAGCCCGGTCGCCTAGCCAAGCATGTTTTCGCCAACTTCCCTCGGGCGCGCTCGCAAGATGAAATCCGCGGGCTCAGAAGGGATCGGCAACCTGCGCGAGTTGCCACAGCTCCAAGAACTTTCCACGCACCCAGGGGTGAAGGTCGTCCGCCACGCTCGCTGGCAGGCTCGCGCTCTTGATGAGTTCCTGGATGTCCACGAGATCCTTCCCCCGGTGAGCGGCAACCATGCCCGAGGCCAGCTTCAGTTCGATAAAACGTGCCATGGGCAACAGAGAGAAGCGTTCCCCGCGTAAAGCCACGGTTTCCGGATCGGGGAAGGCGATGGGCTTCGGCTTGTCGTCGCCGGGAAAGCGGCCTGTGCTGAGCACGTCGATGTTCACGCCGTGCAACGTATCGAGAAGCTTGCCCGTCCCAGGAACCCGTTCTGCGTAGCCGTCGCCAAGGTGCCTGCGCTTGAATTCGCAGAGATGATCCTCTCGCATCACGAGATCCACATCGACCGTGACCCGCTTGTGGCCGTACTCATTGAGTGCGAACGCGCCGATGATGGCGTAAGGAAAGCCCTCCGCTTCCAAGATGGAGGCGAGCCGGTAGAGCGCGAGTTGCGCTTCTGCTTGTCCCATAAAGAACCTCCCGCAGTAGTCAGCTCCCTCGACGAACCGGGCCTCCGCCTGCGCCGAAAGCCTCCCGGCCCCCCAGGATGCGGGGAAATGGGGTCGGGATGAGGGCGCGTTGAAGGTCACCGGCGCAAGGATACCACGGGCGTCCGCGAAACCGATCCGAGGGTACTTTTCTCCTCCGGCGAAACCGATCCGAGGGTACTTTTCTCCCGAAACCGATCCACCGAAACCGATCCCACCGAAACCGATCCGAGGGTACTTTTCTACGCAACTCTCCGAAACCGATCCGAGGGTATTCCGAAACAAACCGATCCGAGGGTACTTTTCTACGCAACTCTCGCACGCCGTTTCCGATAGCTCATGCATGACACTCCCTCGCCAGGTCGTGCCTGGACGCGACTACATGGTTACACGCCGCTGTTCCGAGCGGCGCTTCTTTCTGCGCCCCGATGAAGACACCAACAACGCCTTCATCTACTGCCTGGCCTTGGCTGCCAAGCGCGCGAAAGTGCAGGTCACGTTCTCGGTCGCGATGTCGAACCATCACCACACTGGCATCCACGACCCCGACGGCAACTTCCCAATCTTCACCGAACATTTTCACGGACTCCTCGCTCGCTGCCAGAACGCCCACCTCGGCCGCTTCGAGAACTTCTGGTCGTCCGAACCCACCTCGGTCGTCCATTTAGTGCAGCCCAATGACATCCTCGACAAGATGACCTACGCCTTCACGAATCCCACGGCTGCGGATTTGGTCGACGCCGTTGAGGAATGGCCGGGCATCACCACCTTCCAGACCACCATCGCCGGCGGTCACATCACCGCCACGCGACCGAAGCATTTCTTTCGTGACGACGGCAGCATGCCTGAAGTCGTCAGCCTGGCAATCGCCCGGCCCAAAGGCTTCGAGAATCTCGCAAAAGACGAGTGGGCCAACCTCGTCACCGAGCACGTGCGTGCCAGGGAGGCCGACCACCGCCGACGCCGCGCGCTCGCGGGCATCACCGTGCTCGGGCGCCAGCGGATCCTTGAGCAAGACCCCTTCGAGTGTCCGGCGGGGCACGAGCCTCGTTTTCGGATGAGCCCGCGTGTCGCCGCCAAGAACAAGTGGGCCAGGATCGAGGCGCTGCTGCGCAACCGTGGTTTCATCGAGAAATATCGTGACGCCTTTCGCGCCCACATCGCCGGTCTGTCAAACGTCGTATTCCCATTCGGCACCTTCTGGATGCGCAAGTTCGGCAAGGTCGCGTGCGAGGTCGCGGAAGATGCTGAAACCGTTCTGCTCGGCCGGGCGGCGGATCCTGCACCGGCCTAGCTGGCGCGGCGGGGTAGTCCGGCAGGTTCGTCAAGTAGTGCGCAGGCACGACGGCCGACGCTTCCCTACGGCTCTCAGTTTCGGCACCACTGAGCCCGGGGAACGTCCTTGTCAGGCCGCGAGACCTCTGGTTTCGCGAGATTGGAAGCCTCTCACGCGCGAACCCCACCCGATCCCACGCTCGCATAGGGCCTGAAGGACGAGTGACTCTCTCGGACTACAAGATCACCCTCGGCAAGGGTTTGGGGGTTCGATCCCACGCTCGCATAGGGCCTGAAGGACGAGTGACTCTCTCGGACTACAAGATCACCCTCGGCAAGGGTTTGGAGGGTTTGGTACAAGATCACCCTCGGCAAGGGTTGGTTTGGAGGGTTTGGTACAAGATCACCCTCGGCAAGGGTTTGCAGGGTTTTTTGCAGGGTTTGGAGGGTTTGGAGAGGGTTTGGGAGATCACCCTCGGCAAGGGTTTGGGGTTTCGGTTTGGGGTTTCAGGGTTTGGGAGATCACCCTCGGCAAGGGTTTGGTGGCGGGGTTTGGGAGATCACCCTCGGCAAGGGTTTGGAGGGTTTGGTGGGGGTTTGGGAGATCACCCTCGGCAAGGGTTTGGTGGCGACTGCCGCGGGCGATATTAGGCTCCGTTGCAGGTCACGACGGGGCCGGTGCTACTCTCGCTGCACACGCAGCCTGTCGTTCCCGCACCACAGTAGCCGTCCGTGATGCTCGGACAAGCGCAGACACAAGTGGGCGTTGTCGCGCAATCCGGCGTGACCAGGCGACAACCGTTGCCAATGTTGATACCAAAACAGACCGTCACTTTGCCATCACAAGCACCCTTGGCGCAGGGATCAATCCCGGACGAGGCAGTTCCGACCGCACACTTTCCAGTTCGGGAATTCTTCACCATTCCATCGGCGCAGAAACAGTTGCGACCAGCACCGCAAACGCCGAGGGTTGCCGAAAGCGTGGAGTCGTCATTGCAGGTCCGGTCTGCGCCGACTTCGCAGGCTGGACTTATGCAAACACAGGTGTGGCTGACCTTGTCGCAAGCGGCGCCTTCCGCGCCACAGCTATTGTCGTCCGCACAGGGGAACGAGCCCATCGGAAGCATGCAATCGGCGACGCCACCGTCAGGGACGACTGACTGGCAGATACCTGGCGCACCCGGCGTGTCGCTCGGCATGTGGACGCACTGGAAGCCGCCAGGACACTGACCCAGATAGGCGCCCCCACAGGACTTGCCCTCAGCCGACGTCCCCGCCGAGCCACCGCTCGACTCGACGGCGATTCCTCCGGTGCCGCCGCTGGCAATGACACTACTACCGGCCGTCCCGCCAGTTGGTGTGGCAGTCGCGCCACCACCCACCACAACAATCGCGCCCGCAGTACCGCCGCTCGCGATGACGCCAGTGCTGGAGGCGCCGCCCGCACCGCCGGATGATGTCGCTGTCGAACCATCGGAATGTCCGTTGAGCGACCCATGATCGCAAGCCAACCAGCCTACCGACGCGACAACAATCAGCATTGACGATCCCAGGTGCATTGAGGTCACTCTCCTATCAAAGTTCATTGAGCGGTTCGATCCCGACCAGGGCTTGCAGCAACCGTGCCGGGCGTAGTCGCGCGAATTCACTACGCGCCGAACGACGACGGTGTGACACGGCTGTCGTAGATAGGGCGCTACCGAAGGACCGCGACCCGATCCCCGAACATGGACGTTCCCGGCGGAGCGTTCCCGGCGCAAGCCCGCAAGAAGTCGAGCGACCGCTCTCCCGGATGGATAGCGATGGCAATCAGTCTGCTATCTCAGGACGGCGACCCGATCCCCGAACACCTGCTCCAACTTCGCCAACAATTCATCCGATGCCTCGACCTTGAAGTCATCCCCCAGGTCGAACACCGTTTCGCTCCGCTGCGGGATCTCTAGGCGCAGACGCGTACGGCAGGTGCCGGGAAACTGAACCAGGAGTTTCTGCAAGGCTGTGAGCTGATCGCCGCTGAGCAGATCCGCGTTCAGGCGCACGTCCAGCATGGTGCTGCGCTCGGCGCGGATCGAGGTGAGCAGTTTCGCGTCGACGAAGCGCAGGCGCTCGCGCGGATTCTCGGCGTCGCCCCAGGGTACATCCACGGTGCCGGTGACCAGCAAGGGGTCGCCCTTGGTCAGCACGTCCCGGTATTCCTCCAGCTTGGACGAGGCGACATGGAATTCGATCTGGCCGTGCTGATCTTCCAGTTTGAAGAAGGCGTATTTCCCCGTCCCACTCTTAATTTGCCGCTCTTGATAGTCCGAGATCACGCCGCCCAGGATCACCTCGGCGCGGCCGCCACGCTCGGTGCAATTGCTGGTGATGGCGTTGGCGAAGCGGCGTAGCTCGCCGGCGAAGCGATCCAGGGGATGACCGCTGATGTAGAAACCGAGGCTCTCTTTCTCGAAGGCCAGCAATTGCTTGGGCGTCCATTCCTCGCCTTCAAGGTAGATGTCCTCGGCGGGCGGCGGGGGCGCGCCGGCCGAACCGCCGCCGAGCAGCGATAAGAGCGACGTCTGCCCGCTGTCGCGCTCGCGCTGGCTCGCCGCCGCGGTGTCGATGGCCGGACCGATGGCCATGAACATCTTGGCACGGCTGACCTTCTTCACTTCCGCGATGCCGTCGAACGCTCCCGCCTTGACCAGCGCCTCGAGCACCTTGCGGTTGACCTTGCGTGTGTCCACGCGCTGGCAGAAATCGACCAGCGAAAGAAACCGCCCGCCGGCCACGCGCGCGGCGCGGATGACCTCGACCGCGCCCTCGCCCACGCCCTTGACCGCGGCCAGACCGAAGCGAATAGCCTTTTCCGCAGGCGCTGGCGCCGCCGGTGTCGCCTCCACTTTCGCCTCGCCTTCCTTCTTGCGCCGCCCGCGCTTGGGCTCTTCAGCCGGCACCGATTCGCCCTGCACCACGGTGAAGTCCGCGTCCGATTCGTTGACATCGGGACGCAGCACGCGAATGCCCTGCGAGCGCGCTTCGGCGATGCACTTGACGACTTCCTCGGTCTTGTCCTTCTCGCAGGTGAGCAGACCCGCGAAAAACTCGACAGGGAAGTGGCACTTCAAATACGCGGTCTGGTACGTCAGCAGGCCGTAGGCCGCCGAGTGGCTGCGGTTGAAGCCGTAGCCGGCGAACTTCTCCATCAGGTCGAAAACGCCCTCGGCGATTTTCGAGTCGACCTGTTTGGCTGCGGCGCCCTTCATGAAGGTCACCTTCTCCTTGGCCATGACCTCGGCCTTCTTCTTGCCCATGGCTCGGCGGAGCAAGTCGGCCTGACCAAGCGAGTAGCCCGCCAGCGCCGAGGAGATCTGCATGACCTGCTCTTGGTAGACGATGACGCCGTAGGTGTCCCTGAGAATGTTCTCCAGCGACGGGTGGGGATACTCGACCTTCTTGCGCCCGTGCTTGCGCTCGACGAAGTCGTCCACCATGCCACCCTCGATGGGGCCGGGCCGATAAAGCGCGCCCGCGGCCACGATGTCCTCGAAGCAGTCGGGCTTGAGCTTCTTGAGCAAGTCGCGAAAGCCCGACGATTCGAGCTGGAACACGCCCGTGACGTCGGCCTTCGAGATCATGGCGTAGACCTTGGCGTCGTCGAGCGGGAAGAGCGCGGGGTCGAGAAGTTCAACACCTGCTCGCTTGCGTTCGGCATTGATGAGCGCGACCGCGGTCGCGATCACGGTCAACGTTTTGAGGCCGAGGAAGTCGAACTTGACCAGTCCGACCTTCTCGACGTCGTTCATGTTGAACTGCGTGGCGATGGTCTCGGTTTCCTGGCCGGCCGGGCGGAAGCACGGCACGTACTCCCACAGCGGCTTTTCGCCGATGACCACGCCCGCGGCGTGCGTGCCGGCGTGGCGGTTGAGCCCTTCCAGCGTCTTGGCGATGTCGAGCAGTTCGCGGTACGGACCGTCGTACAGTTCCTTAAGCCGCGGCTCGTCCTCGATGGCCTTGGCCAGCGGCGGGGACTTGCCCTGAATGGGCTCGGGCACCAGCGTCGCCACCTTGTTGCCATCGGCGGGCGTCATGCCCAGGGCACGCGCCACGTCGCGAATGCAACTGCGCGCCTTGAGCTGGTGCATGGTCACGATCTGGCCGACGTTGTTCTTGCCGTACTTGCGCGTGACGTAGCTGATGACCTCCTCGCGGCGGTTCATGCAGAAATCGATGTCGAAGTCGGGCATCGAAACGCGCTCGGGGTTGAGGAAGCGCTCGAAGAGCAACTTGTTGACGATGGGATCGATGTCCGTGATGCGCACGCTGTAGGCGACCAGAGAGCCCGCGCCCGAGCCGCGACCCGGCCCCACCGGGATGGTGTTCTGCTTGGCGTAGTTGATGAAATCCCAGACGATGAGGAAGTAGCCCGAGAAGTTCATCTTCCGGATCACGCCCAGCTCCAGTTCCAAGCGGGCGCGGTACTGATCCGGATCGAGTTTCTGGCCCAGGCGAAGGGCGGTGGAGAGGCGCTCGGACAGGCCCTTGTGCGCCAGCTCGGTCAGATACGAGTCGGCATCGTAGCCCTCGGGAACCTTGAATTGCGGCAGATGGGTCTCGCCCAGCTTGAGCTCGACGTTGCACATATCGCCGATGCGTTCCGCGTTCTCCAATGCCTCGGGCAGATCCTTGAACAGAATGTTCATCTCGTCGGGCGAACGCAGGTAGTAGGCGTCTGTCGTATGCACCATGCGCTTGCTGTCATTGACCGTGGTCTTCATGCCCACGCACATCAGGATCTCGTGCGCGCGCGCGTCCCGCCGTTCGAGGTAGTGGCAGTCGTTGGTGGCGATGATGGGAATGCCGGTCTTCTTGGAAATCTCGATGATGCCGGCGTTGACGTTCTCCTGGTCGGGCAAGCCGTTGGCTTGCACTTCGAGGTAGTAGTTCCCCCGGCCCAGAATGTCGTCGTACTCACGCGCCACCTGCTCGGCCGCGGGCATGCCGCTGTGGAGGATCGCGCGCGACACCGCGCCGCCGAGACACGCCGACAGCGCCACCAGCCCGTCCGAGTGCTCGCGCAGGAGTTTCCGATCGATGCGCGGGTTGTAATAAAAACCCTCCAGAAACGCCATCGAGTTGAGGTACGACAGGTTTTTCCAGCCCGTGAGATTCTTGGCCAGCAGCACCAGGTGGTGGCTCTTGCGCTCGGAGCGGTCGAAGCGATCGTCGGCGACGTAGGTTTCGCAGCCCAGGATGGGCTTGACCCCGTGGGCTTTCGCTTTCAGGTAGAAATCGAGCGCGCCGAAGAGGTTTCCATGATCGGTCATGGCCACCTGTTTCATGCCCAGCGACAACGCCTTGGGGAAAAGCTCGTCGAGGCGAATGGCGCCGTCGAGCAGGCTGTACTGGGTGTGAAGATGCAGGTGCGTGAAGCCGGGCATATCGATGAGGTGGGTTTACTCGTGAGATGCACGAAGGTCAACGAGAGCAACTCGTGCTAGCGTAATGCGCGTCAGCCGCCCCATGATTCGGCCCATCGCTCACTTTGCCTTCTGCCTCGTGGCAGCCCTTGCCGCGACTGGCTGCCGATCCCATGCACCCCTGCCCTTGCCCGACGCCGCGCCCGCCAGCGGGCTTGCCCTGAGCGCCACGCCCGACTCCTTGGTCATCCGGCCGGGCAGCAGTGGTCGCGTTCGCTTCGTGCTGACGGGCGAGCAGAGCCAGCCCGTCCCGAACTACCCGCTCGACTTCGCCATCCCTCCCAGCAGCAGCGCGTACGGAACCGTGGACGTACACTTGTCGTCCGACCAGGGCCTGACCGATAGCAACGGAGCGGCCGTGCTGGAGATCATCGTCGGAAGTCTCCCTAGCGACAATTCCCCCGCGGCCTTCTCGGTCACCGCCACCTGCCTGGGCTCGGCCGGAGCCCGGGTTGATATCACGGTCACGACCAACGCCTATTCCGTCGAAATCCTACCCGTGCCCGCCAGCGACCTGTTGGGCTCGGTGCCGATTGTGAACACGCGCCTGCTGTTCTACGACGACGCGACCTGCGGGACGCTGGACCTGACCAACCTAAGTGCCGCGTCCGCGAAACCGCGTCCCGCCCGCTACGCGGACGTGAACCTCTCGGTGGTGTTTCATGGGGTCGCGGCCAGCGGCAGCCATGCCGTGGTGGGGCTTGGGCTCGATAGCAATAGCTTCGTTCAAATCGGCGGCTGCGTCGACATCCCAGGTGCGTCGCTGTTCGAGTCAGAAACCATTCGCGCCACCCTTTTCATGGACCGCTTGTTTCCCGTGCCGACTGGCACCTACAAAGTGGCGTCTGACTTCAAGCTCATCCCTCCGCCGTCGGAGCTGGCCGTCATTCAATCCGTCTGGCGGCAGTGGGCGCGCTGCCCGATAGATCCCGCTCGGCTATGGCTCGATTGCACCCTCGACGCGCTCGCCACGGACGCTGCCACGGATCCGCTCGACTGCGTTCCCGTGCCCGGTGCCGAGGGGCCGCTCGGCGATCAACTTCTCCCGCACCGAGGGCAGATAGTCGCGCCGACCGGCGGAACGTCCACCAGCACCACCGATACCCCCTGCCGCGGCCAGACCGACAGCGATGGCAACGCCAGCCTCGAAGCCATCGTCGACGACCTGTTTTCCGGGAAACGCGACCAGCTGGTGGGAGCGAAGTTAGGCGCCTTGCCGGATGAAATCGCTGGCCTGCTCGACGAGCTTCGCATCGATTCGCAGATGACGATTGCCACGGACAGCGACATCAACAGCTACACGATCGAGCACGACCTACTCGGCGTGACCTTCCCCGACGGACTGGCCCCGATCGAGCTCAAGACGCCAGCCCTGGGCTTGCCAGTGTCGAGCGTGTCTGGGATCCTGGCCACGCTCAAGGCAGGCCAGCTTTCCATCCCCCGCCATGGGTTCACCCTGCGCCTTGGCACCGTCTCGCGCTACGCCTTCGAAGCAACCAGCCTAGAGTCGCGAGGCGCCGACGACAGCGGCGGCCTGGTAAGAGCGGTTTTTGGACTTGCGCAGCGGAGCGACGCAGGAACGATGCTGTCTGGATGCAGCGCCTTGGACGCCGCCTTGTGCGATCAGTTCAAGCAGGTCAGGGGCTGCCTGCTCGACGCCTGCCAGAAAGGTCTCTCCGCGCTGGCCTCCAAACTGGCCGGGCCTTTCGACAAGCTGGACGGCACGGATCTCGACTTCTTCCTATCTGGCTATGCCCCCGTCGTCGATTCGGACGGAGACGGACACGCCGATGCCCTGGGACTGGGAGGGCGCCTGGGAAGCGTTTTCGCTGGTCCAGGGTTGTGGTCAGCCACACTTGACGCACAAGGGGGGGGGTATGTCGTCTACGGTTCCTGGACCGCCTCTCGCCTGACCAATACGCCCTAAGTGCGCGTAGGACTAGCCCTACAAAGCGGCGCATGCGATGATCCGCGGTGGATAGGGGAAATGGCTCGGAATCCTGGCACCGAAGCAGAAGCCGCGAACGCCACGCTCCGCACTGGAAGCGGCGTCACACCGAGCCCCGCTTCGGCACCAGCCAGCGCTGCCCCACCGGTGGTCAAAACCGTGCTCACGCGAGATCCCTCGGCAACTCCGACCAGCGCTCCTCCACCGGTGGGCAAGACCGGCCTCACCCAGAATCCCTCGGCAACTCCGACCAGCGCTCCTCTGCCGGTAGTCAAGACCGGACTCACGCAGAATCCCTCGGCAACTCCGGCCGGCACTCCTCCGTTGCCGCCCAAAACCGGCCTCGCGCAGAATCCCTCGGCGACCCCGCCGCCGGTAAGATCCGGCCTGGCCAACCCAAGTTCCAACATCAACTACACCCCCTTGCCTTCCACGGGGGGGGGACTGCACGCACCCGCAAGCACCCCGGGACCCATCGTTCAGCAGTTCGTGACCCTCGGGCGCTACCAACTGCTCTCCCGACTCGCCGTCGGAGGCATGGCCGAGGTGTACCTCGCCCGCCAGGGCGAGCTGTCCGGCTTCAAGACCCTGGTGGTGGTCAAGAAGGTCCTTCCTCACCTGGCCGAGAAGCCAGACTTCATCGCCATGTTCCTCGACGAGGCCCGCATCGCCTCCATGCTCGACCACCCCAATATCGTCCGCATCACCGAGGTGGGCCGCACCGGCAGCGAATACTTTCTCGCCATGGAATTGGTGCAGGGCAAGCCCCTGGCAGCGATCCTCCAGCAATCCGAGAAAGCCAAGACCCCGATTCCGCACAACCTGGGCGCGCTCATCGTGGCCAACGCGGCGGCCGGCCTGCACCACGCCCACCAACTGACCGACACCTCGGGCAACCTGCTCGGCCTCGTCCATCGCGACATCTCGCCCCAGAACATCATGGTGTCCTTCGAGGGATCGGTGAAAGTCATCGATTTTGGCATCGCCCGCGCGCTCGGCCGATTGGGCGACACCAATTCGGGCTCGCTCAAGGGCAAGCTTGGCTACATGGCCCCGGAGCAAGCTCGCGGGGAGGCCATCGACGCGCGAGCGGACCTGTTCTCGCTCGGCGTCGTGCTGTGGGAGTGCGTGGCTGGTCGCCGACTGTTTCTGCGCGAAAACGATCTCGCCACCTTGCGCGCCGTGGTCTACGAGCCCATCCCGAGCGCCAGCAAGTTCGCAGAGGTCGATCCCGCGCTCGATGCCATCATCCGCCGCTCGGTCGCGCGCAACGTCGGCGAACGCTTTCAGACCGCCGAGGAGATGCGCATTGCCCTCGAGCGGTGGGTTTTCTCGTCGGGCGGGGCCAGCTCTCACGATCTCGCGGCCATGATGAAGTCCTGGTTCCCCAAAGACCACTTGCAGTGGCAGCGCGCCGCCCGCCTCGCCCTCGACATGCAAGAGTCCGATCCGCCCATCGACGTGGCGTTCCCCAATCTGGCGGCCAACAAGACCGGCCATTCCAGGACCGGTGCCGGACGTCTGGAGGGATCGGGGGGCGCAGCAAAGATCCGCTCGGAAACCAGCAATCGGTCGAGCAGATCCCCAGTTGGTCTAGCTCCGATGCTGGAAGTCCCGGACCTGCGCCCGAAGTTTTGGCGTCGCTTGGCCATTCCCTTGGTCATCGTGCTCTCGTTGGTTGCGGGCGGGGCGGCAATCTTTTTCCTGATGGGAAGAAAGCCCGCCATCGAGCCCGCCCTGGAAGCGAAGTCCGTGACCCCCGTCCGGCCCATGGTCGAGACCTTGCCCGTGGTCGAGGGATCCGATCACACGGCCGCGAACAAAGGCACGCCCCCCACCCATGTCGGGGAGACACCCCGGCCACAGGAGCGTGAAACGGGGAGCGTCGCCGAAGAAAACCCCTCGGGAAAGAAAAAAAACCGGGGCGCTTCCGGGGAAAAACGCGCGATACTACGCCAGGAAACCGAAGCTGAAAGCGGGCCGAGCAAACGCACGATCCCGTTCGAAGACAAGTCCAGCGTCAAGAAGAACAAAGAACCTCGCCCCAACCCCTTCTAGCGATTTGGCACTGCCATGAAGCACACAACCCGCGCACGACGAATCTCCAGGCGACTCGCCACCACTTGCTTCGCCATCCTGCTCTTCGGTCCAGGCGCCGCTCGCGCGGCGGAGTGTCCGGCCTCGTCTCCCGAAGACCCGCAAGAGCGGCGCAAGCTCGCCAAGGAGTGGTTCGGCATAGCCGAGGCGGCGGAAAACGGAGGCAACGACGCCGAGGCGACGCGCGCCTACGCTTGCTCGTACAAGATGGTCGCCCACCCCTTCACCGCCTACAACTTGGGGCGCGTATCCGAGCGAAGCGGTGACAACGAACTTGCGCTCAAGATGTTCAAGGCCTACCTGACGCTCAAGCCCGACGCCCTGGACAAGGAAGATGTGAAGGCCAAGGTGAAGGCCCTGGAAGAAAAGATTGCCTCCGCGGTGCCCAGCCCCACACCCGAGACCGCCGCTGGCGAGGAAGGCGCCGAGAAGCCCGCGGAGCCACCCCAGGAGGAATTGGCTCCGCCACCCGAGCCCAAACCGGCCCCGGTCGTGCAAGTCAGCAAGCCCGCCGAACCCGCGCCCGAGCCCGAAAGCCATTCGCACAAGGTGGAATGGATCGTGGGTGGGGCCAGCGCTGCAGTTCTGGTTGGTGGCTTCGCTCTCAATCTTGCCGCGCGCAGCAAGATGAGCGCTTGCCAAGCCGATGCGGGCCTGGGCCGGTACAAGACTGCCCAGACGGAATGCGATTCCGCCCGGCCTCTGGCCTATACGTCCTACGCCTTGATCAGCGTCGCGGCCATCGGTGTCGCGGTCGACGCACTCCTCATCATCCTGCGCAGTGGCGGTGGCGAATCGTCATCGAGCGATGACTCTACGGTCGGCTTCATGTTGCTGCCGAGCGGCGGTGGATTGTCCGCGCGGGGCAAATTCTAGGCACCCTCTACTGGCCAACTTCGCCACGCCTGATCGCGAAACCCTACTCCGCCACGCGCGGGCGCTCTTGGGCGCGACGCTGGCCGAGATCGCCGACGGACTTGGCATGCCGGTGCCGGTGGGCGCGCTCAGAACCAAGGGTTGGTCCGGACAAGTCATCGAGCGCGAACTGGGCGCCGGCGATGGCGGCGCGCACGGTCCGGACTTCGCTTCGCTCGGCATCGAACTCAAGACCGTGCCGGTTCACGGCGACTTGATTCCGCTGGAATCGACCGCCGTGTGCCACATCGATCCTGTTGCCATCGCGGGCGAATCCTGGACCACGAGCTATGCGCGGCGAAAGCTGTCCGAGGTTCTATTCATCGCGCTCGATGTTCCCGCAGGCGCCCGCTCGGTCGACGAGCGGCGCGTGGTGGCGGTGAACCTGTGGATCCCTTCGCCGCACGAGGAATCGGCCCTGCGCGCTGACTTCGAACTCTTCGCGCGCGACTATTTCCGGCGCGGGCGCTCGGCCGAAATCACCGGACACCTCGGCCGGGTCATGCAAGTCCGGCCCAAGGCGAGAAACTCAAGCGACCACCGCGCCGCCTATGGCCCTGACGGGAAACCCGTGCGCATCGGCAAGTGCGGGTTCTATCTCCGGCCGGCCTTCGTCCAAGGCATACTGCGCGGTGGAGACACGATTCGATGAATAGCGCTTTGTGCATCGGGGTCGCGTTTGTTCTCGCCAGCTATGCCTGGGGAATCCCCACGGCCAGCGCCGAGGAGACGAAGCCGCTCTCCGTCGCGCAAGCCATCGAGCGCGCCGTGGCCAACAACGTGGATCTGCGCCACGAGCGCGTCGCCGTCGCGCAAGCGGCGGCTCGCCAACTGGCGGCCGAGGGACAATTCGATGTCGTGCTCGATGCCGGCCTCGACCTTAGACGAGACCTATCGCCTCCGCTTTTGTGCCTCCTGCCACCGTGCCCGGACTTGACCAAGACCACCACGACGGCCGCGAAGCTGGGACTTGCGCGCAGCCTGGAGTCGGGCGGCGCCCTGCGACTGGCCGGCCAAGCCAATCGAACAACTTCCGATTTACCCGCCGATTCGGGGCTGCTTTTCGGGACCTACTACACAAGCGGGCTTGCCCTGACCTTTTCCCATCCGCTTCTGCGTGGGTTCGGGACCGAGGTCACGTTGGCCAATCTGCGCAAAGCGCGTATCCAGCAAGATGCCGCTCAGCTGGGCCGCCAAATGCGCGCGTGCAATGTTGTTCGTGACGTCGTGATCGCCTACTGGGAATTGGCCTACGCCACGCAGGATCTTGCTATCAAACGTGCAGCCCTGGAGTTGGCGCAGGAACAACTGCGCATCACCAAGGCCATGATCGGCGCGGGCCGCCTCGCTGACTCGGACGCCGCGTCCGTCGAGCGAGCCATCGCACAACGCCAGGAAGATCTGGCCACGGGCGAGCAGATTCTCTTTTTTCGCAGCTTGGATTTGCAGCGGTTGTTCGGCGTGCCTGCCGAGGTGAACGTCCCTCTTCTCGCTGCCGCCGATGTGCCCGCCACCGGTGCGCCGAGTGTCGATGAGGCCGCCGAAGTCAGCCGTGCGCTCGAAGCCAATCCCCAGCTGCGCGCGCTCGCGCTCGGGCTGCGGCTTTCCCAAGCCGACCTGGCCACCGCACGCAGCACCTTGCGCCCCAGGCTCGACTTCACGGGCAGCGTGGGTCCGGCCGGCTTCAAGCCCGGCCTGGGCGACTCCGTCAAGCAAACCGCAGGCTTTTCCGCCTTGGCTTGGTCAGCCGGGCTCGCGTTCGAGCTTCCCGTCGAGAACCGCACGGCGCGCGGGCAGCTGCGAGTCGCAGAAGAAGATCTCAACCTCGCCCGCCTCAGTGCCGAGGATTTCACCCTGCAATTGCGCGACCTGGTCCTGCGCGCGGCCCGAAGCATCCGCACGGCGGGCCTGCGCGTGGCCCTTGGCCAGCGCGAGGTCGAGTTTGCGCGGCAGAACCTCGAAGCCGAACGCGCCCGCTTTCAAGCCGGCCGCGCCACCAACAACGACGTTCTCTTGCGCCAGCAAGAACTCAAGGATGCCGAAACGCGCCTCTTGCGCGCGACCGTGGATCAAAGCGAATCCGAAGCGACTCTCTCGGCCGCCACCGCCGAGATCCTCGATCGATACGGTGTCGCGCTCAAGGGGCTTTAGACCGATTGCCTGAGCCCTTTCATGGGCACGTCTCGTAGGTCGCGTCGCAGCCGCCATTCGGAGCGGGAACGCTGGCCGCGGAGTTGTCGTCGGGATCCGCTTCGACGAAGTAGCCGTCGCCGTCGCTGTCGACGCGCACGGGATCGCTGGCAACAAAGTGATCGCCGTTGATTGCGTAATCGATGCCCGTCGAGGTTCGCAGGACCACGTGGCCCACGACCTTGCCCGTGCGCAAGTTGGTACTTGGGTCACCGTGTTCGGTCAGATACAACGCCGACGTCGCAATCAGACGATCGACCGTGCTTTGCGCGGGGTGGCCGTACGTGTTTCCGTCGGCGACTTGAATGATGGCAACGCGAGGTTGCATTTCGGCAAGCAACGTACTGTTCGAGGCGTGACTGCTGCCGTGGTGGCTCACGCGATAGACGTCTACATCCTTCACCTGAGGTGCCGTGCGCGTCTCGATGTCGTGGTAGGAATAGCCACCCGACCGCGCAACCAGCGTCTCTCCGGACATGTCGCCCGCGCTGAAGTAATCGAGCCTTCCCATGCGCAAGAGCGCCGCGATGGAATAGTCATTCTCGTCCGGAGGCGCGGGGTCGGCGGCAAAATCCCCGGCGGGAAGAACGCCGTTGGCGTCGACGGCTACGATGGCAACCGCGACCCCACCACCCAGTTGCACCTGCCCCGTACCCAAAGCCGCGATTTCGGGATGGAGGACTTGCGCTTCGTCGCTCTGCAGGTAGGTGCGCCAGGTATTCAGGGTGTCTCCGCCTGCGCCCGCGTACCGATAGAGGTCGCGATGCAGAAGCTTGCCAACCGCGAAGCCCTGTTCGTGCACGAGGTGCCAGACGCCGCCGTGGCCGGGAAAGCCAACGTGGTCGAGATGGAAGTGCGACAACAAGACATAGTCAAGCCGCGCACAGCCCAACACCGAGCGAATGTAGGCGCCCACGGTCTTCGCTCCATCGTCCTTGTCCCACGCAGCCTCGCCGGCGTCGATCAACAGGCTTCGCCCGGCGGGGCTGACGATCAAAGTAGAAACCGCCTCGCCCGCATCGATGTGGTGAATCTCAAGCCAACCTGGCTGCCACGTTCCGCTACCACACTCACCCGTGCCTTGCGCCGTCGGGCCACTGCTCGCCTGCCCGCCTCCCGGTGAAGCATCCGGGAGCGCGGGCAGGCATGAAGCCACTGTCGATACGAACGCAACGAAGACAATCTTTGGTGCCATGCCTGTTTCTCGGCATGGCTCCAGAAAAAGTTGCTTAGGACCTCTCCTCAACAGGACACGGAAGCCAAGCGATCCTGGCCTCCGTGCGGTTTCGACGCTGCTGCTGGTAATGTTTGCGCGACGAACTACTTCTTCGCGGGCGCGGGGGCCTTCTCGGCCGTGGGGGCTTTCTCGGCAGCGGGAGCCTTCTCGGTGGCCGCGGCAGGCGCAACCGTCTTGGTGTCTTTCTTCACCTTCTTGTCGGCCTTGACTGCCGCTGGCTTGGTCTCGGTAGCTTGCGCGACCTTGTGCGCGGCGGGCGGGGTCTTCGGTGTCTTCGGCGCTTTGCTGGCTGCGAAGGCGGAGCTGCTGGTGATGGCGGCGATTCCGAGGATGACGAGGATGTTCTTCAACATGGTGGCTTCTCCTTTTGTGTGTTGCTGGGCTCGGAGTGAACCAATTGCACTCGGCGTGCCAGCGGATCTCTGGCGAAACAGCCTGCAAATCCGTTCTTTTCGCCAATAGCCGAGCGCCCTCGACACCATTCCGCCTCGCTCGCGCACACAAAACTGTCCACGCGAAAATTGGCGCGTTTTGCCCAAGCAGGTGAATGTGAGTGCATGGGCGCGTTCCTCGGCGCATTTCGCAGCAAGCGGGTCTTCGTGATGATCGGCATGGGCTTCGCGTCCGGGTTGCCGCTTGCCATGTCCGGCTCAACGCTGGGCACGTGGATGACCAAGGCCGGCGTCAACCTCAAGACCATCGGCCTGTTCGCACTGGTCAGCCTGCCCTACTCTTTCAAGTTCCTGTGGGCGCCACTGCTCGACCGCTTCAGCCTGCCCTTTCTCGGCCGGCGGCGCGGCTGGATCGCGCTGACCCAGCTCGGGCTCGCGCTCGGCATCTGGGCCACCAGCACGGTGGATCCGCGCTCGGCACCCGTGGCCATGGCGGCGGCGGCGTTGGTGGTCGCGCTGCTTTCGGCCAGCCAAGACATCGTCACCGACGCCTACCGCACCGACGTGCTGCCCGCGCAAGAGCGCGCGTCGGGGACCTCGACCTTCGTGCTCGGCTACCGCATCGCCATGCTCGTTTCCGGCGCCGGCGCGCTGGCCCTGTCGGACTACCTGGCGTGGCCGACGGTGTTCAAGATCATGGCGCTGCTGATGCTTCCCATGATCGTGATCACCTGGCGCGCGCCCGAGCCCGAGGCGGTCCGGCCGCCGCGCACCGTGACCGACGCCTTCACCAAGCCATTTCTCGACTTCTTCGCACGCAAAGGCGCCCTCGTCGGCATCGCCTTCATCATGCTGTACAAGCTCGGCGACTACGTCGCGTCTGGCATGATCCAGCCGTTTCTCATCAAGACGGGTTTCTCCGGCACCGAGATCGCGGCCTGGTACAAGCTCGTGGGTTTCACCGCCATGACCGTCGGAGTCTTGCTCGGCGGCGGCCTGGTGGCCAAGCTCGGCGTGCGCAAGGCGCTCTTGCTCTTCGGCATTCTCGCCTCGATCACCAACAGTGGCTACCTCGCCTTGGCCATCCTGGGAAAGAACCACGCACTGCTGGCAGGGGCCATCGGCATCCACAACCTGTGCAGTGGCATGGCCGAGACAGCTTTCATGGCGTTTCTGATGTCCATGTGTAACAAGTCGTTCTCGGCGACCCAGTTCGCCCTGCTGTCGAGCGCGTCCACGGTGGTGGGCCGCACCCTCGGTGCCGGCTCGGGCTATCTCATCTTGGCCGCGGGCTGGCCCGTCTTCTTCGCCACCACCATGGCCATGGCCGCGCCAGCCCTGGTCATGCTGTGGTTTGTTCCGAAAGAGGAATCCAGCGAACCTACCCGCGCATGAACATGCGCGGTGGCACAGGCTCGTGGTAGGCGCCGCGCAGCTTGAATTTTCGTTCCAGATCGGCGATGGCGGCGTCAGCAAGATCGACGCCATAGAGTTCGTGCATGTTGTGCAGACCGCCCGGCGCAAAGACGTTGATCTCGAGGATTTTGCCGCCCGCGATGTCCAGTCCGACGAAGTAGAGCCCGTCGGCCATGAGGCGCGGACGGATGGTTTCGCACAGTTCGCGTTCGGCTTGGGTCAGGCGACAAGCGCGGCGCGAGGCGCCGAGGTGCATGTTGTTGCGCATGTCATCGCTCGCGTGCAGGCGGCGATACACGGCCACGCGCCCGCCCGCCTCGATGGGAACGCCAGCGAGAAGCAACACGCGCTTGTCCCCTCGAGCCGCCGACGCCACATACTCCTGCACGATGAGGTAGCCGTTACCACGCACGGTAGCAATGATCTGCGCCAGGTTGGCGTTTTCGCCCCGACCGACGAAGAAAACATTGCGCCCGCCGTAGCCGAAGAGCGGCTTGATGACCGCGGCCCCGTCGAGCTCGCGCAAGAAAGCGCGCACGCGGTTCGCCGAGCAGGTGATGAGCGTACGGGGACGGATAGCGGTGGGAAACCCGGCCAGGTACATCTTCGATCCGGCCCGGCGCAAACCGTCGGGGTCGTTCAGCACCATCACGCCCGCTTCCTTGAGCCGTCGGCCGAGCTCGATGGCTGGGTTGACGCGCACCGAGTTGCCATCGCCCACATGCGGGTTGTTGCGCAAGAGCACGATATCGAACCCGGCCAGCGAAACATCCTCGCGAAGCGCACCGGCCCCCTGCACAGAGGCGAGCATGGACGAGGGATCGCACTGGGAGCCGGGCGACGGCTTGACGATCCGCCCCGTAACCTCGCGTTCGTGCGCGAAATCGTCGACGGAGATGAACGCCACCTCGTGTCCACGCTTGCTCGCCGCGACGGCAAGATAGGCCGTGGTGTAGGTCGGGCGAAGGCTCTTGGGATGGTTGACGACGAAGAGAATGCGCATGGCCGAATGGAACGCGGGAGCCGCGAACGCTGCACCCTGACCTGAGACTGGCCCGGCGGACGAAAACGTGCAACTACAGCGTCTTCACGTGTCGGCGCGTAGCCGCTTTTGTCTGGGCCTGGTAATCTGACGTCAAGCGATGGCCGGTTCAAAGACCAGATTTGGCTTCTTCGGCAACGGGGAAGAGCCCCCGGATTCGGGCGAATCCGGGGCCGCGCGCACCGTGATCGGGCACGATATTCATCTGCAGAAGCTGCCGTCCGGCTATGCCCGGCCCAGTGCCCAAGACTCGCTCACACCGCTGCCGCCGACGCCCGTACCACGAACGCCCCTGCCGCGTGCACCGGTTGTCGCGCCCATACCAGAGGTGATCACGGAATCGGTCGCGGTCAGGAGGCCCTACCGCCCCCAGAAAAGCCGGCTCGCCCGCTTCCTTGGCCGGTGGACCACGGGCGGGCATTTCCGGCCGCGCAGCCGCATGGGAGACACCACGATCCTAGACGATGCGGACGACGACGATCTGCGCTTGCCCCGCGACACCACCGGCCGGAACGTTCTACTGGTTCTCGTCATCGCGCTGCTCACCTTCTTGGTCACGTTCGCCATCGTGAAGATCCGCCAACGGTACGCGACGCAAGCGCTGGCCCCGGGCGCGCAAGTGCTGGAACCGCGTGCACAACCGGCGCCTTTGCCCCAGATGCCTGCGCCGGCAATGGTGCCTCCAGCACCCACCGCGCCGCCCGCGCCCGCCGAAAAACCAGTACTGCTCGGAACGCCAACGCCGCCCACCGTGGCGCCGCCTGCAAACCCACCACGCCCGCGCGCTCAAGCAGCGCTGCCTGCGCCCGCCCAAGCCGCGACTGTGCCCGCGCGGCGCCCCACCGCCGTCCCCGCACCGAGTGGCAGCCCTCATCCGCGCAAGCGCGCACGGATTGAGACTCCCGCCGCCGAGCCGCCCGAGCACCTCAAAGGCGAACTCCTGCCGCTCGCACGCTAGAACAGTGAACGCTCGGCGAAGTTGATCGCGCTGTCATCAGGCCGCTGCATGGCCGTGGGCCGCTGGTGAATCGATCCCCACGACTATTGCTCGCAATCCGGACAATTCTCCTCCACAAGGAGCCCATCGAGGTGCGCACGGAGGCTGTCGTGCTATGGTTGTGCGCGTAAAATATGCCCATGCGCTCGTTTGCCGAAGTGACCGGGATGGTCGTGACCCGAAAACCAGTCTTTCTCGTACAGGCCATTGTCGGGCTCGGCCTCGCGCTCGCGGCCACGCCGGCTTTCGCGCAGATGCCACCCGATCACAACGCCGCCATGAGCGCGCCGCTTTTCGTCGAAGACTTGCCCGTGGGCACCATCTCGGTTCGCATCACCCACCCGTCGATGACCGAGCCCATCGCCGGCGCGAGCGTCGTTGGCTCCTGGACAACCAAGGACGGCAAGCAGAAGTCCGCCACGGTCAAAACCGGAGAAGACGGTCGGGCAATTTTCACGGGCGTCCCGGCCGGCAGCACCTTCGGGGCCAAGACCACGGTCGAGGGCGAAAACCTCGCCACAGCTCAATTCACCGTGCCCGACCAGGGCGGCACGCGCTTGCTCGTCATGGTGGGCGCCCAGGCCGCCGAGGCCATGAACGAGATGACAGGGGGAGCGGCCGCCGTCAAGCCGGCCGGGCCGAAGGTGCTCGGCGTGCGTTCCGGCAAGATCGAACCGCGCGACGGCAGGAAAGCCGGCACGGTCGACGTCACTGTACTGACCGCCGAAGGCAAGCCCATCGCCGGCATCGGCGTCGACCTGGGCCACCCGCAACACGGTGGGGGCGGTGTGGACTTCGTTCATGCCGTCAGCGACGACTTGGGCGTCGCCCATTTCACCGACCTGAAGATTGGCGAGAGCTCACCCTACGCCGCCGTGGTCGAACGCGATGGCATGCGCGTGGGCACCCAGAC
>Ga0265316_10000042_pt1 | contig 134990 bp, 113 predicted proteins | sample 4522metaG_FD_202092 | JGI IMG/M metagenome (GOLD analysis project Ga0265316, IMG submission 202092) | Rhizosphere microbial communities from Carex aquatilis grown in University of Washington, Seatle, WA, United States - 4-5-22 metaG | ecosystem: Host-associated > Plants > Roots > Rhizosphere... | reverse complement strand
CCATCTCCGCAAACAAATTCAAAAACGACGTCTGCCCCACAGGTTGTCGATCGCTAGTCGCCCTCAGAAAACTGAGAGAATCGCGGTGTGCTTCGCGAAAATCCGACGCAGCGCCGGAGGGTCCGCACGACTTCATCCGGGCAGGAATGTCGCGGTCACGCTGGGTTTTCTGACCGCGCCGGTGACTTGCCAATAGACCGGCCAATGATCCCAACCATATCGGGCAGCGCCGCTCGCCGGCACGGTGCTTGCACGGTCGCTTCCCGCAACACTGGAGGATACCGATGGCCAAGCGACTGTCTGCCAATGCCCCGCAGCCCCGATCACGCATCACCTTCCCAGGCTACCCGACCCTGGCAGCCGCCAGCCTGTATCTGTGCCTTTCGGGCGGGTGCAGCCGGGATCCCGGTACGAGCGAGGTTGTTGACACAATCGGCGACGCGGGTCAAACCGCAGGCGTGGCGTCAGATGCGGCCTTCGAGGCTGGCCCGCCCAAGCCAGACACCGCTGTCCCTGACCCCGATGGCAGTTCTGTGCCCGAACTTGGGGGCTTACCGCCAATACCCTTTGATGCCGCCGTCCCTGACACCACGGCTCCGACGCCAGACACAGCACCGGACGCATTGCCCCCTACCGACACTGTCGAAGGCGGCCAAGGGCTGCCGGAGACGTCGGTACCGCAGCTCGCTGGCGGAATCTCGGCGCCCTACGATTCTGGGACGGACTGATGAGCAAGCGCCTGTCAGCCAGCGGCCCCCAGCCGAGACCACACTTCGCGTTCCCCGGCTATCCGACCCTGGCGGCGGCAGGACTCTACCTGTGTCTTTCTGGCGGGTGCAGCGGCGGCAACGCAACAGGCACTGCCATGGCGCCCTACGATAGCAATCCGCCGCCACCGCCGCCCATCCCGGACGCAGCCGTCCCAGACGTCGTTCCGCCCACCCCGGATGCGGCAGCGCCAGACGTCCTTCCACCCGCGCCCGATGGCGACGACGGCGGCAGCGCGGACCATGAGGACGCGACCATCCCACTGCCCGACCCTACCGGCATTCCCTAGCCTGGGATACGTTGTTCGCGTGGAACTAACTCTTTTTGTCGATCACGCCTGCAACCTGCGCTGCAGCTACTGCTACAACGGGAAAAAGTTCAGCCGGCTCATGCCGGGCGAGGTGATGCGGCGATCAGTCGACTTGGCGCTGGCCAGCCGCCCGGCGCTGCTTGATGTCTCGTTCTTTGGCGGCGAGCCGCTGCTGCACCCCGGGTTCATTGAAGAAACCCTGGCCTATGTGGAAGCGACTGTGCGGACGAAGGGCGAGCCGCGCCCACGCCTGCGCTATGTGATGAACACCAACGGCACCCTGGCCGATGATCGCGTGCTGGCCTTGCTGGCGCCGCCGCGCAATTTCACGGTCTATCTGTCGCTGGACGGACCAGCGGCGGTTCACGACGCCCACCGCGTGGACGAAAGCGGCCAGGGCAGCTTTGCCGGCATCGTGGCCAACCTGGAACGGATGCGCCAAGCGGGCATTGCCTTTCGCCTGGTCGCGGTGGTGCGGCCCGATACCGCGCGTCGGCTGGGCGACATCGTGCGCACCCTGCTTGACCTGCGGCCGGCCCACATCACGCTCGGCCCCGACTTCCGCGCCCCCTGGACAGCGGAATCAATCGCCGACCTGCGCGCCGGCCTGCGCGACGCCGGCGACGTGTGGAGCGAAGGCTTTCGCCGCGGCCAGGTGGTGCCCATCGAACCCCTGCACGGAAAGATCCTGACCCATCTCAAGCAAGGCATCCCCTGCCCCGAGCGCTGCACCCTGGCCGGCCACGCCTTTGCCGTTTCGCCCACCGGCCGCCTGTATCCCTGCGCGCAGATGATTGGCGAGGACAACGATGCCGACCTGGTGATCGGAACCGTGGAATCAGGCTTCGACCAAGGACGACTGGCCGAATTGCAACGGGCAAAAGATCGGGTCGAAGAAACCTGCGCGCCCTGTGCTCTGCGCGACCGCTGCCAAAGCCACTGCGGCTGTCGCCATGTCGCCCTGACCGGCGAACTAGGAATCATCAACCAGGCCCTGTGCGAAATCGAAGAGTCGTTCATTCTGGCCGCCGACCAGGTCGCCAGCCCCCTGGTCGCCGAGCGCTGCCCCGCCTTCCTCGACATGTACTACCGCAAGCAGTACCACCCAGCCCCCGGCGCCACCCTGACCCGCCTACGACGGCCCGGCGATCGTGAACGCGCGTAGAAGGCCGCGGGGTCACGGCAGAAGGCGCTTGCCAAGAATGCCGGGGCGAACGAACATCGCGGTCAACACCCATGGATTGCTGGAAAGTCTCCATTGCGAGCCTTGTCTTCTTGTTTGCGGCCTCGAGCGCGCGGGCGAGCAGCCTGAAACCGCGAGAGCGCGCGGCGCAGAAGGCGTGTCTGCTCGGGGACTACAAGAAGGGCATCGAGATTCTGTCCGACCTCTATCTCGACACCAAGGACCCGAACTATCTGTATAACCAGGGACGCTGCCTTGAGCAGAACGGCCAGTACAGCCCAGCCATTCTTCGCTTCGAGGAGTATCTGCGCAAAGCCAAGAACCTGTCGCCGGCGGAGACGGAAGACGCCCACAAGCGGATAGATGATGCGCAGGCAGCGATCGATCGCCGGGGCAAGCCAGCGCGGGCCGAGCCAGTGCCCGCACCTGCACCCGAGCCCGCACCGGCCAAGGCAATACCCGTTTTCGCCACCACCCCTTCGCCGGCAGCGCCTGCGCCGCTTGTCATTGCGCAGCCTGCACCGACCCCGGAGCCTGCCGCTAGCGAGCCGGTCTACAAACGTTGGTGGTTCTGGACGGGCATCGGCACGGTGGTTGCGGCAGGGGTCGTGACCGCGGTTCTGCTCAGCTCGAAATCGGCTGCGAAATCACCTTCCTGCGATGTTGAGGGCACATGCGTTCGCTAATGCACCGACTTTTCTCTTTTGGCGTCCTGGCGGCGACCTTGTTTGTCGCGGGATGTGGAACAGACCAGGAAACTGGGCTGCTGGCTCTGAGCATCTCGCCAGATCCCAATAGTCCACCGGCCCCGGCGAGCAGAATCGTGCTGGCCGGCCCGGGAATCAACCGGGTCTACAACGGATCGTTTCCGTCCGATGGTGGCGCAACCTTGGTGCTGGAATTCCCCGACCTGCCCGCGAGCAATGCGCCTGTCGCCCTGACGGTGCAGGCCTACGACATCGGGTGCGAAGTCGGCGCGGCCTCATTTTCGGTGAAGATCCAGGCCGGCGCAAAGACCGGCCCGATCGAGGTGAAACTGAAGGCCGTGGGCGCGTGCGGAGATGGCGGGGTTGTTGGCCCGACGTTGGATAGCGGGGCTGACGGTGCCGAGACTGGCAGCGCCGATGCCCTGGCGGACGGTCCTGGCGACGGCGCCACCGACGGATCTGCGGATGTCGTGGCTCGCGCCTTTGACAGCGGCGCGGAAGCGGGCGACGGCGCAGCGGCGGGAATTGACGGCGGTGGTGAAGCTGGCCTGCCAGACGCCCCGGGTGGCCAGCCGGATGTCCCCGCAGGCAGCACGGACGCCATCGGTACAGGTGGCGTGGGTGGCAGCATTGATGCCGGGGGTCGCGGCGGCTCTGATGCTCCCGGCGGCGCCAGCGGCGGAGCGACTGGCACAGGCGGCGCGGGCGGCACCGGCGACGCCGGGCCACCGGACGCGCCCGATGCCCCGATGGGCGGCGCAGGCGGAAATCCTGTCACGGGCGGAACCACGAGCACCGGCGGCACTGCTACCGGTGGCATACCGACCGGTGGTACCGGCGGCACGGCGGCTGGCGGTACGGTCGCAGGAGGAACGACGACCTCCGGCGGAACAACGGCCAGCGGGGGAACAACGACAACCGGCGGAACCACAGCCAGCGGCGGAACGACGACAACCGGCGGAACCACAGCGAGCGGCGGCGTGCCCAGTACAGGCGGGACGACAGCCAGCGGCGGCGTGCCCAATACCGGCGGGACGACAGCGAGCGGCGGCACCAGCGGCACCGGCGGCACGACGAGCGCAACCCACCCAAGTTGTGTCGGTCTGGCCGCGACCTGCGGGCCGTCGGGGAACGGGGACTGCTGCGAGAGCTTGCTGGTGCCTGGCGGGACGTTCAACCGCAGCGACGATCCAACCGCTCCAGCAACGGTGGCTGACTTCTATCTCGACAAGTACGAGATCACGGTGGGGCGGTTCCGCCAGTTCGTTAACAAGGGGATGGGCACGCAGGCGAGCCCGCCAGATTCAGGCGCGGGAGTGCATCCGCGGATCTCTGGCTCGGGCTGGGATTCGACATGGAATACGAACTTGGCAACGAACACGGCTGCGCTGACAACAGCCCTGAAGTGCGATCCGGGCCATCAAACATGGACCGACATGGCGGGGGGCAACGAGAGCCGGCCGCAAAACTGCGTGAGTTGGTATGAGGCATTTGCCTTCTGCGCGTGGGACGGGGGACGGTTGGCGACCGAGGCCGAGTGGAACTACGCGGCGGCCGGGGGCAATGAGCAGCGGTACTATCCGTGGTCGGACCCGCCAACTTCTACGGCACTAGATGACAGCTACGCGGTCTACTGCGGGGGATCATGCAACAGCACGCAGAACGTCGGCTCGAAGTCATCGAAGGGCGATGGGAGGTGGCACCACTCCGATCTGGCCGGGAACGTGTGGGAGTGGACCCTCGACTCCATCGGCTGGTACGGGTCTTCCTATCAGACTCCATGCGATAATTGTGCCTCTCTAAGCGGCCCCTACCGGGTGTTCCGGGGCGGTGGCTTCAGCTTCGACGCCTGGTACTTCCAGACGGACTACCGCAACTCCACCTACCCCGATGGCTTCACCAGCTCCATCGGGGCGCGTTGCGCCAGGAGCAATTTGTAAGGCGCCACGATGGCGCCGATCCGAGGCCAGGATCAGGCTCTGCTACTGCCCAACGGTCAGTGTCGTGACGACGCCCTGGTGGTCCGAGGGGAGCAGCCCGCCCGCCGTGCGCACGCTTGCATCCAATCCCACCACCTTGGCGGCTTCTGGCCGAACTTTGCCGCGATAGAGAGCCAGATCGATCCTTTGGTCGGGAGAAATCGCTGCGGCCGTGATGTCGGTGCAACAGGTGAATCCGGGATCGCTCGCATTCACCACAGGCCAGGCATCGGTGAACGATTGCGTGACTGTCTGATAGCTCTTGGTGTCTGAACCGTCGGCCGGGCTGTTGAAATCGCCTGTCAGGATCACCTGACCGGCCACGGGCGCCAGCGCGTCGACCAGGTTGTTGGCTTGACCCTCTTGCACGGCAGCCAAGAACCCGCCCACTTCCAGGTGCGTGTTGACCAGGGTGAAGGGCACGCCGTCGGCCACTAGGTTCACGGCACCAAAGCCGCGGGTCAACTTGATCGAGATTCCGCTCGCAAGCCCGGCCACGGGAACAGTGAACGCGCTGGCGAAATCCTGGCCACGCTGATTGCTGGCGACGATGCTCGGCCGCGCAAACACCACGTTTCGGTCGGTCATGCGCAGGTCATAGGCCGCGCCGCTGGCGTCCACGCTCGGCAGCTCCAGGTCCGTGTGGGCGTCCACCAACACGGGCAGCCCGTAGTCGAGCCCACGCGCCGCCAGCTCGTTTTCGATGATGACCAGCATGTCGCCATTCGGCGCCACGGTCTCAGCGTTGGGGACGGCGCCGGGCACGAAATCGCTCGGGCTTTGCATGCGAAACAGTTCCATTTCCTGAAACGCGATGATGTCGGGCTGCTCGGCCACGATTTCGTCGACAATCAGTTTGGCCCGCCCCGGAAAGTCGCTCTGCTGCACCGCCGCCCACACCGCTGCCACGTGCGCTGGAAGCTCGGCCACCGTCGACGAGGCCAGCGACGCATCGACCTCGGCGCCGAAGTACAGGTTGCGGGTCATCACTTTCAGGGTCGCGCCCGGGCCGGTGTAGGGCTGCGGCGTCGTCCCCGAAGCGTCTCCTTTGCTGCCGCCGCAGCCTGCAACCACGCAGACGGTGGTCAGAACCAGAAAACGGCGATTCCAGGTCGCGGCGAAAAACATGCCGGGAGAATGCCCGATCGTTCGAGACCGTGCAAAGCCCACCTCGATTGGCGGTATGCTGCGCGCGTGTCGCAAATGCATGTCCTCATCGTCGACGATGAAAAGAACATCCGGGCCACGCTGCGTGTCTGCCTTGAGGGCCTGGGCGCCGTGGTCGCAGAATCGGCGTCACCGCAAGCGGCCCTGGATGCCATGGGCCGCACCACCTATGACGTCGTCTTTCTCGATCTGCGCCTCGGCATGGCCAGCGGGCTCGACCTCATCCCGCTTCTTCTGGCCGAAAACCCCCACGTCACGATCATTGTGATCACCGCCTATGCCACGGTGGAAACCGCGGTCGAGGCCATGCGGCGAGGGGCCTGGGACTATCTGCCGAAACCCTTTTCGCCCGCCCAGATCCGCCATCTCGTCGAACGCGTGGCCACGCAGCGTTCGCTGGCCACACGCGCCGACGATCTGGAAAATCGGCTGCACCGCGAAGCCCCCGACATCCTGCTGTCGTCGGCGTCCCCAGCGGTTCGCGCGGTCTTGGAAGTCGTGGGTCGCGCGGCCCAGGCCGACGTCGCTGTTTTGTTCCGGGGAGGCAGCGGCACCGGAAAGGGCGTCCTGGCGCGCGCCATGCATGAACAAAGCAAGCGGCGCGAGCGTCCTTTTGTCGTGGTCAACTGCCCCACCCTTTCGGAGGAACTTCTGGCCAGCGAGCTTTTCGGCCATGCCAAGGGCGCCTTCACCGGGGCCGTGCGCGATCAGCCGGGCCGGGTCGAGTCGGCGCAGGGTGGCACCTTGTTTCTCGACGAAATCGGCGAAATGCCCGCCACTCTCCAGGCCAAGTTGCTGCGCTTTCTGCAGGACAAGGAGTTCGAGCGCGTGGGCGAGTCGCGCACACGACAGGCCGATGTTCGGGTGGCGGCAGCCACCAACCGCGATCTCGACACGGGCGTGCAGACCGGCGCCTTTCGCGAGGATCTTCTCTACCGGCTCAACGTGATCGAGATCAAGGTTCCCGCCTTGCGCGAGCGGGCCGAGGACATTCTTCCACTGGCGCGACACTTCCTGGAATTCTTCGCGCGCGCGCTCGGACGCCCGGTGCCCGAACTTTCCCCCACAGCCGAACAGGTTCTGGCCGGCTACGCCTGGCCCGGCAACGTGCGCGAATTGCGCAACACCATCGAACGCGCCCTGATCCTGTGGCCATCACCCCGCCTGGAACCGCAGGCCTTTCCCGAGCGCATCGCCGGCGCCAAGCAACCCCATCCCGCCGTGGGCGGCGATTTCACACTCGACGCCATCGAGCGCGCGCACATTCAATCTGTCCTCGCGCGCACCGTCTCTCTCGACGCCGCGGCGGCCACGCTGGGAATTGACAGCTCGACCCTGTGGCGAAAGCGCAAACGCTACGAAGAAGCGCCCTAATGTCCCGCCGCCGGACGGCCGAACTGCCGGTCGAGCGCCAAATTCAGGTCGAGCACATTGACCGTCGGCTCGCCTAACAGGCCAAGATCCCGCCCGGCGGCGAACTCGTCGACCACCGCCCCGATACGCGCATTGCTCACGCCTCTGGCTCGCGCGACCCGCGGGATCTGCCAACGCGCGGACGCCGGACTGATGTGCGGATCAAGCCCGCTGCCCGAGGCCGTGACGAGCTCAGTGGGCACTTCGCCCTCCGAATTGGGATTGTCCTGCCGAAGGCGTTTTGCGTCCGCTTGGCCGCGTTCGCGCAACTTGGCCGATGTCGGGCCGAAATTGGAGCCGCCCGAAGCCATTCCATCATAGCCATTGCCCGCCGCCGATGGCCTCGGCTGAAAGTACCCCGGTCTGGCAAAGCCCTGCCCGATCAGATGTGACCCCACCACTTTGCCATTCTCGTCAGTGACCAGGCTGCCATTGGCTGCCGAGGGGAAGACCAACTGGGCCAACGCCGTCATGCCGAGTGGATAGATCAACCCAGTCAACACCAGAGTCACCAGGGTCGCACGCAACGCAATCAACAAAGTCTTCATGTTTTTGTCCCTCACACGAGATGCAGCGCCTGCAACAGCAAGTCGATAATCTTGATCCCCAAGAAGGGCGTCACAATTCCGCCCAGCCCATAAATCAGCATGGACCGGCGAAAGAGCGCCGCCGCTCCGAGCGGGCGGTACTTCACCCCGCGCAGAGCCAGCGGAATGAGCAATACAATGATAATGGCGTTGAATATCACGGCCGACAGGATCGCGCTCGACGGTGACGCCAGGTGCATCACGTTCAGCGGAGCGATCTCCGGGAATGTCGCCAAGAACATGGCTGGCAAAATGGCGAAGTACTTGGCCACGTCGTTGGCGATGGAAAAGGTCGTCAGTGCGCCGCGGGTCATGAGCAGTTGTTTGCCCACCTCGACGATCTCCAAGAGCTTGGTCGGGTTCGATTCGAGATCGATCATGTTGCCCGCTTCCTTGGCCGCCTGGGTGCCGCTGTTCATCGCGACGCCCACATCGGCCTGGGCCAAAGCCGGGGCGTCGTTGGTACCGTCGCCGGTCATCGCCACCAGTTTTCCCTTGGCTTGCTCGGCCTTGATAAGCCGCATCTTGGCCTCTGGCGTGGCCTGGGCGAGGAAGTCATCCACGCCCGCCTCACGCGCGATGGCCGCAGCTGTGCGGGGATTGTCGCCGGTAATCATGACTGTGCGGATTCCCATGGACCGAAAACGGGCAAAGCGTTCGCGAATGCCGCCCTTGACCACGTCACTCAAACGCACCACACCGAGCACAGTCTTGCCCTCCGCTACCACCAACGGCGTGGCACCCTGATCCGAAATCCCATTGCAAATTCCGTCCAGGGCTGCAGGGATCTCCCCGGCCTGCGATTCCACCCAGGCTTTGACGGCATCCACTGCCCCCTTGCGAATTCGACGATCGCCCAAGTCGCAGCCACTCATCCGTGTTTCGGCCGAGAATTTCACAAAGTGCGCATCGATCCGATTTACATCGCGGCCGCGCAGTTGGAACTTTTCCTTGGCCAGCACGACGATGGATCGCCCTTCTGGGGTCTCGTCGGCCAGGCTGGCCAGTTGGGCCGCGTCGGCAAGCGATTCGACAGTGACAGCGCCGACCGGGATAAATTCGGTGGCCATGCGGTTGCCCATGGTGATGGTGCCGGTCTTGTCGAGCAGCAACGTGTCCACGTCGCCTGCGGCCTCAATGGCGCGGCCACTCATGGCAATTACGTTCTTGCGAATCAAGCGGTCCATGCCCGCAATCCCGATAGCCGACAGCAACCCGCCGATGGTGGTCGGAATCAAGCAAACCAGCAGCGCGACGATGGCAGTGGCAGACAGGTGAATCGAAGAATACGCGGCCAGCGGGACCAATGTCACGCAAGCCAGCAGGAACACAATGGTCATTCCAACCAGAAGAATGTGCAGAGCGATTTCGTTCGGGGTCTTCTGCCTCGACGCCCCCTCGACCAGCGCAATCATCTTGTCCAAGAAGGTTTCGCCGGGATTGGCCGTGATTCTCACTACGATCCGATCCGACAGTACCCGCGTGCCACCGGTCACGGCAGAGCGATCACCGCCGCTTTCCCGAATGACTGGCGCCGATTCGCCCGTGATCGCCGACTCGTCCACCGAGGCGACGCCCTTTATGACCTCGCCATCGCCGGGAACCAACCCGCCGGCCTCGATGACCACCAGATCCCCGGCGCGCAGAGAATCGGCGTTCACGCTCTCCTCCGGCCCATCTGAACTCTTCACTCGTCGGGCCATGGTTTGCGTGCGCATCTTGCGCAGGCTCGCCGCCTGCGCCTTGCCCCTGCCCTCGGCCACCGCCTCGGCCAGGTTGGCGAAGATGACGGTAAACCACAACCAGAGTGACACGCTTGCGGTGAACCAAATCGGCGCTGACCGCGCCGCGGGAACGAACGCATCCCGCAACACGATCACGGTGGTGAGCAAGCTGCCGATCTCGACCACAAACATGACCGGATTGCGGATGACCTTGTTGGGCGCAAGTTTACGCAGACTTTCCTTCGCGGCCTCTTTGAGGATGGCGCGATCAAGCAATGAGATGGCTTTGGCTTGCGGACGCATCAGAACACCTTTCCGGCCAGGGCCAGGAAATGCTCGGCCACCGGGCCCAAACAGAGCGCCGGGAAGAAGGTCAAGGCTCCCACGATCAGGATTACGGAAACCAGTAGACCCGAAAACAGCAGTCCGTGCGTCGGGAATGTGCCGGGGCTCGGAGGCACAGCACGCTTGTCTCGCATCGACCCCGCGATGGCCAGGGCTGGGATCATCATGAAGAAGCGGCCAAACAGCATGGCGATTCCCAGGCTGATGTCCCACCACGGGGTGTTGGCATTCAATCCCGCAAAGGCGGAACCGTTGTTGCCGGTGCCGCTGGAGTAGGCGTAGAGAATTTCGGACAGCCCGTGGGGGCCAGCATTGTTGAGCGACGACGTTCCGTAGCCCGCGACCGCTGACCAGGCCGAGAACCCCAGGATGATCAGAGGAAAAATCAGGATGTAGAACATGGCCAGTTTCATTTCTCGCGATTCGATCTTCTTGCCCAGATATTCCGGCGTTCGGCCCACCATCAGGCCTGCGATGAAGACCGACAGGAGCACGAACATCAGGATCCCGAAAAGCCCGGCCCCCACCCCGCCAAACACGACCTCACCGAGCTGGATGTTGATCAGCGGCACGATTCCCCCCAAGGGATTGAAGCTGTCGTGCATGGAATTCACGGCGCCACACGAAGTCCCGGTGGTGACCGTGGCAAACAACGCCGAGCTGGCCACTCCGAAACGCGTCTCCTTGCCTTCAAGGTTGCCAGCCGATTGGTCGATCGACAGACCAGAGAGCGCAGAGTTGGCCTGGGATTCGGCCCGGTAGCTTACGGCCACGCCCAGCAACAGCAGGAGGCCCATGGCGGCAAGGAGTGTCCAACCCTGCTTGTTGTTGCCCGCCATGCGGCCAAAGGTGTAGGTCAACGCAGCCGGGATGCACAGGATGAGCACCATTTCGAGGAAGTTCGTGAAGCCGGTCGGATTCTCGAAGGGATGGGCGCTGTTCGCATTGAAGAACCCGCCGCCATTGGTTCCCAGCTCCTTGATGGCTTCTTGCGAGGCTACCGGGCCAAGCGGAATGATCTGGGCCACCCCTTCGACCGTGCTCACGTGCAGGTAAGGTGACAGCGTCTGAACCACCCCTTGCGCCACCAGCACTAAGGCCGCCATCACGCTGATAGGAAGCAACACGTAGACGATGGCGCGAATCACGTCGACCCAAAAATTCCCGAGGCCATTCCCTGCGCCCTTTCGAGAGAGCCCGCGCGCCAGTGCCAAAGCGACGCCCAGGCCGGCCGCGGCCGAAGTGAAGTTATGCCAGGCCAAAGCCGCCATTTGAGCCAAGTAGCTGACGGTGCTTTCGCCGCTGTACGATTGCCAGTTGGTGTTGGTGTTGAAGCTGACCGCTGTGTTCCAGGCCAAATGGGGCGCGGGCGGTGGCAAGTGCTCGGGATTGAGCGGTAGCACATGTTGCAGGCGGAGCAGCGCATAGCTGACCAGGACGCCGAGCGCCGAAAAGGCAAGCAGACTCGCCGTGTACTGTTTCCAATCCTGCTCCGGCGTTTCTTTCAGTCCGCAAAGGCGCAGGAGCACGCGCTCTATTCTTCCCAGGGTTCGCGGCAACGGGCGCGACTCGGCCTCAAAGGCCCGAAACATATACAGGCCCAACGGCTTCGTGATTGCGACAATCACGACGAGAAAGACGACGATTTGCATCCAACCTGTCATTGTCATGGTTAACCTCAGAAGCGCTCAGGGCGGACGAGCGCGTAGACCAGGTAGATAGCGAGCGCGCCGGAAAGAATGGCGCCGAGCAGATAGTCCAAATTCATGGTCCCCTCCGGGCTAGAGACGTTCGCAGGCCCGCACGTACAGCCAGGCAACCGCAAAAAACGCAACGGTGATGGAGACAAAGATGAAATCGGTCATGGTGTTGTGATGAGGCCTCAGCATCTCCTGTGCCATCGTTCTTCCCTTGCAATGGCCTGGTTCGATTCAAGGAGGGGATTGCAGATCGAAACGCCGACGAACGACCTCATTGCAGAATGCACTACAGACCTGGCTCAGCTGCTTTCGACGCGCCAATCATGCGCAGATGGGCACGTCCATTCTTGGCACTCCCTTTGCTGGACTATGCGCTAGCCTCACTACCAGGCCATGGCTACCGTTCCCTCCCGACCGCGCCCCGAGGACTTCCTCGAACTTGTTCAGAAGAGCAAGCGGGGACGACTCAAGCTCTACATCGGGTTCGCAGCGGGCGTGGGCAAGACCTACCGCATGCTGGAAGAAGCGCATGCCCTTCGCCAGCGCAGCGTGGACGTGGTCATCGGCTTCATCGAATGCCATGCCCGCCCGGAAACGGCGGCGCTGGTCAGCGGCCTGGAAGCCGTTCCGCTTCGTCAGGTCGAGTATCACGGCGTGGTCGTCGAGGAGATGAGTCTCAACAAGATCCTCAAACGAAACCCCGCGGTGGCGCTGGTGGACGAGCTGGCCCACAGCAATGTCCCTGGCAGCCGCAACAAGCGCCGCTACCTGGATGTTCTTGAACTGCTCGATGCCGGCATCAACGTCATCGGCGCTTTCAACGTTCAGCACCTGGAAAGCCTGAACGATCTGGTGGAACGGCTCACGGGCGTGGTTGTGCGCGAAACCATCCCCGACAGTTTTCTCAGGCAGGCGGATCAAGTTGTCAATCTCGACCTCGCGGTCGAGGATCTGCAGGATCGTCTGCGCGCCGGCAAGATCTACCCGGCAGACCGCATCCCCTGGGCCCTGGAGCATTTCTTCAAGGAGCAAAATCTGGGGCCGTTGCGCGAGCTGGCCTTGCGTGAGGTTGCCGAAAGCGTGGAGCGAGCGACCGGGGCGCGCCCCGTCTCCGATCGATCGTCTGGCGCGCAGGGGTCAACGCGCAGTCGGGTCATGGTGTGCGTGTCTTCTGGCTCTCCTCGTACGCCGCACCTGGTTCGCCGCGGGTCGCGCATGGCGGGTCGGCTCAACACCGAATGGTTCGTGGTCTTCGTGGAAACACCTGACGAGGCGCCTGACCAGATCGACTCCGAGGCGCAGCGGCACCTCTTTGCCAACATCGAAAAGGCCAAGGAATTGGGGGCTGAGACTATTCGACTCAAGAGCCGGGATCCCGTGCAGGCCATCTTGGATTTCGCAGCATCGCACAACGTCGGACACATTATCGTGGGACGCTCTTTGCAGCCGTGGTGGAAGCAGCTTCTGGGCCGTTCCATTCCCTTGCGTTTGGTTCGACAGGGCGTGCGTTTCGACATTCACATCGTTTCAGTCGAGGACGAGGTGAACGGATGACCTTTCGCTCTCGTCTCATGCTCGCCATGGCGCCCCTGGTTCTGGCTTTGGCCTCGGTGGGCGTGGTATCCGGGTTGGTCGCCCGCGCTCTGGCTCGCCAACCCGGGCTGATTCTCGCCGACAACTACCGCAGCGTTCTCGCCGCACAGCGGATGAAGGAGTCCGTCGAGCGCCTCGACAAGACGATTCTGCTTCAACTGTTGGACCCGCCCACAGAGACCGCCCGCCTTGCAGAGTACTCGGTCCAATTTGAACACGAGCTGGCCGCCGAATCAGAAAACATCACCGAGGCGGGCGAACAGGAAGCGGTTGGCCGACTACGCGCGGCCTGGACCGACTACAAGCAAGTTCTGGCCCGCGTGCAGCGAGCAACCGCCGACGCGGACAAACGCGCCCTGTATTCCACGGACCTGTCGCGCGCGTTCGCCCAGATCAGGCGTGGCACGGATGAAATACTGGACATCAACCAAGACGCGATGGTGCGAAAAAGCCAGCGCACCGAGCGCCGTGCCGTGCGTTTCGAGCACAGCCTCACCTTGGCAGTGGTGTTGGCCTCGGTGCTTGGCCTGTTTGCGTCGGTCAGTCTTACCCGACGCCTGTTGCGTCCGCTCAATGTGGTATCGGCCGCCGTTCGTCGTTTCGGCCAGGGCGACACCCAGGCCCGCGCGCGCGTCCACGGAGCGAACGACATCGCGCAGTTGGCCCAGGAATTCAACACCATGGCCGACCGCCTCGATCGTTACCGCAAGAGCTCGCTCGGGGAGTTGATCCAGGCCCAGCAGGCGGCACAAGCCGCGATCGACAGCCTGCCTGACCCGGTGGTCATGCTGGACGCGACCGGCGCGCTGCAGGGATCCAACCAGGCCGCAGCCACTCTGCTTCGACTCGATCCTGGGGACAAGGGTGGCCTGTCATTCGATGATGTGGACCCGGGCGTCCGCTCGCTCATCGATCGTCTGCGCGCCCACGTTCTAGGGGGCCACGGTGCCTACAGCCCCAAGGGCTTCGAGGACGCCCTACACGTGACCACGCCCGAGGGCGAGCGCATCTACCTGCCCCGCGCGACGCCACTTTACGGCGAAGCTGGAAATGTCACGGGCACGGCGCTCGTACTTCAAGACGTCACGCGACTCTTTCGTTTCGACGAGCTCAAGAACAACCTGGTCGCCACTGTGGCGCACGAATTCCGCACGCCCCTGACTTCACTGCACATGGCGATCCACCTGTGCACCGAAGAGAGTGTCGGCCCGCTCAACCCGAAGCAGGCCGACCTGCTCTTTGCCGCCCGCGATGACTGCGAGCGACTGCAGACCATCGTCGATGATCTGCTCAATCTTTCGCGCATCGAAGCGGGGCGCATCGATCTACACAAGCGCCGCATGGATCCCGAATCGCTGGTCAGCCTGGCGGTCGACGTTCATCGTTCCGCGGCCGCGCAGCGCAAGCTTACCTTGCGCACCGAGGTCGATCTCGGCCTGGCCGAGGTATTCGCCGACCCCGATCGTTTGCAGCTCGTGTTCACCAATTTGCTCACCAATGCGATTCGCTACTCGCCGCCCGAAAGCGAAATTCTGATTCGCGCTCGGGCCGAGAACTGGCCAGCGGACGATGCCACGAGTGCGGCCGGTTGCATCCGCTTCGAAGTGGTGGACAGCGGGCCGGGCGTCCCTGCCGAACACCAGCCCGCCCTGTTTGAAAAATTCTACCGCGTGCCCGGCAGTCCCGCGGGCGGCGCTGGCCTGGGATTATTCATCGCTCGTGGCATCGTGCAGGCCCACGACGGGCACATCGGAGTCACGAGTGAACCCGGCAAAGGCGCCACCTTCTGGTTCACAATCCCAACCGCGCCCGAGCCAGCGTCGGCAACACAGGTCTGATGCCGCGCCACGCGTCACCGACACGGGCAGCTGCGCCCGCGTCGGCAGAACAGATTGGCTAGGTCGAGAACCCAGCCTTCAGGTTGTGCACCACTTCCGGCGTCTTGCCCAGGGCCTCTCGGCGCGACAGACGGACCTTGCCGGTGGCGCGGTCGATGCCGATAACCTTGACCAGCATCTCATCGCCCTCTTTGCAGATGTCGATGACCTTCTCGACGCGCTTCGAATCGAGTTCGCTGACGTGGACCAGTCCGTCGGTGCCCGGCATGATCTCGACAAAGGCGCCGAAGTCCGCCAACCGCCTGACCACGCCCAGGTAGAACTCGCCCATTTCCGGCTCGGCGGTGAGGCCCTTGATGATGTCGATGGCCTTCTGGGCCATCACCCCGTCGGGCGACGCAATGTGGACGGTGCCGTCGTCTTCCACGTCGATGGCCACGCCGGTCTGCGATGTGATCCCGCGGATCGTCTTACCGCCTGGGCCGATGATGTCGCGGATCTTGTCCGGCTTGACCTTGAGGGTGAAGATGCGCGGGGCGTACTTGTTCAGTTCCTCGCGCGACGCCGGCAGCGCCTCCGCCATCTTGCCGAGTATGAACATGCGTCCGCGCTTCGCCTGCTGCAGGGCCTGCTCCAGAATGGTGCGGCTCAGGCCCTGGATCTTGATGTCCATCTGTACCGCGGTCACGCCGTTGCGCGAGCCGCAGACCTTGAAGTCCATGTCGCCCAGGTGATCCTCGTCGCCCAGAATGTCGGACAGCACGGCCACGCGCTCGCCTTCCTTGATGAGGCCCATAGCGATGCCGGCCACCGGTGTCTTGATGGGCACGCCCGCGTCCATCAGGGACAGGGCGCCACCGCACACCGAAGCCATCGACGAGCTGCCGTTGGATTCAAGGATCTCGGACACCACGCGAATGGTGTAGGGAAAGTCCTTGTCATCGGGGAGAACCGAAGACAGGGCCAATTCAGCCAAGTGGCCGTGACCGGTCTCGCGCCGGCTGGCGCCGCGCAGGGGCTTGGTTTCTCCCGTCGAGAAGGGTGGAAAATTGTAGTGCAGCATGAAGGTCTTCTCGACCTCCTCGCCAAAACCCTCGATGTGCTGCGCGTCCTGCTTGGTTCCGAGTGTGGCGGTGACCAATGCCTGTGTCTCTCCGCGCGTGAACAAGGCCGAGCCATGTGTGCGCGGCAGGAGACTCACCTCGCAGGTGATCTGCCGAATGTCATCGGTGGCGCGCCCGTCGATGCGCCGGCCCGTGTTCAACACCAACTCGCGCAAGTGCTTCTTCTTGGTCGATTCCAGGACCTCTTTGATCTCCGAATCGCGCTCGGGGAATTCGGTCTTGGCCGTTTCCAGAGTCTGGCTCGTGGCCGCATCCAAGGCGGCGTAGCGGTCCAGTTTCTCGCGGATGGTCATGGCGGCTTCGATCTTGGGCTGGGCCAGATGCCGAACACGCGCCTCAAGAACGGGATCCACCACCGGCGACTGGAAAGCACGCTTGGGCTTGCCCACCGCGGCCCGCAGTTTGTCCTGTAGGTCAATCAGCGGCTGGGCCGCCTTGTGCGCGAACATCAGCGCATCGACCAGCACTTCTTCTGACACGTGATTGGCCCCGCCTTCCACCATCACGATGGCGTCGCGGCTGGCCGCCACGGTCAAATCCAGATCCGATGCCTCACGCTGGGCAAAGGTCGGATTGACGACGAAATCGCCGCCGATCCGTCCCACCCGCACGCCAGCAAAGGGGCCGGCCCACGGCAAATCGGAAAGATGAAGTGCCGCCGAAGCGCCGGTCATGGCCAGCACGTCGGTGGGATTCTCGCGGTCGGTCGAAAGAACCGTGGCGATCACCTGGGTGTCGAAACGCCATCCCTTGGGAAAGAGCGGCCGGCAAGGTCGGTCGATGATCCGCGAGGTCAGAACCTCGGCCTCGGTCAGCCGTCCTTCACGCTTGAAATAGCCGCCCGGGATCTTGCCCGCCGCCGACGTCTTTTCGAGATAGTCGACAGTCAGCGGCATAAAATCAATGCCCGGCCTGACCGTGGCAGCGCCCACCGCCGTGACAAGCACCATGGAGTCGCCATAGCGAACCACCACGGCCCCATCAGCCTGCTTGGCCATCCGGCCGACCTCGATTGAGAGTTCTTTTCCACCCAGGGCCACACCTTCACGTACAAACATTTTTCCTGCTCCTCTCTGCGGCCCCCGTGGCTTCGTCCCTCATCTCGCGGGTCCGGATCGTATCTGCGTCGAATGCAAAGCGCAGCTCGAACCGGCGGGAAGAAGGATGAACGCACGCACCGGGACCCTCCGTTGACAAACATGACGGACGATGCATCACGCATCGTCCGCCTTGGTTTTTCGAAAACTGCGGGCCTACTTGCGGATACCGAGCGACAGGATGACGTCTCGGTAGCGCTTGACGTTCTTCTTCTTCAGATAGTCAAGGAGCCGGCGCCTCTGTCCGACCATCATGAGCAGACCACGCCGGGAGTGGTGGTCCTTGGAGTGCTCGCGAAAATGCTCGGTCAGATAGGCGATTCGCTCAGACAAGAGGGCTATCTGGACTTCGGGAGATCCAGTGTCAGCCGGTCCCCGTGCGAACTTCTTGACGACTTCTGCTTTCTTTACTGCGGCTAGCGCCATGCAATCACGCTCTTTCCTTTTGACTCTCGCTTTTTGTGTCGGACTAATCTCCTACATTGCGCGCCGAGAGTCAACCGACGTTGAACACGCGCAAACTTCTCACAGCATCTTCCGCGCCCCGATCGACGACCGCGACCAGGACCTCGGATGGAAGCACAACGCATAGAGGCCCACGTTCCACGACGCCAGGGCCTAGTTCTTCCCAGCGTATACGCTGGCCGCGCGCCAGGCGCAGGGCCAGCGCATCACTCACGGTCACGGCCGGCAGATGAGCCAAAGCCTCACGCAGCGAAATGAAGGGCAAATCGCGTCCCTGGTCAACGCAGGCGTCTATCTCGTCCAGGCTCACGGCCTGTGCCAGCCGAAAAGGCCCCGAGGCCGTTCGACGCAGCCCGGCCAGGTGCGCCCCGATGCCCAGCGTGCGGCCCAGGTCGGCAGCAAGCGAGCGAATGTACGTGCCTTTGGAACAGCGAACACGCAGGCGCGCACGGTCCGGCGGCTCGAACACGCACAGCACCAACTCGTAAATCTTCACCCGCCGCGCGGCGCGCTCAATCGTCTGCCCGGCGCGGGCGTAGCTGTAGAGGGGCTTTCCGTGGTGCTTGAGCGCAGAAAACATCGGGGGCGTTTGCTCGATCTCGCCGCGGAATCCCGCCAGGGCCGCCTCCAACCGCGGGGCGTCCAGATCGCCCACGGGTGTTTCGCTGAGCACCTGCCCCGTGGCATCCAGGGTGTCTGTTTCCGCACCAAAACGAACCACCGCCTCGTATTCCTTGTCCGCATCAAGCAAGAAAGGAATGACCTTGGTGGCCTCGCCCACGCACACCGGCAGCACGCCGGACGCCATTGGGTCCAGCGTCCCACCGTGGCCGAGCTTGGGCGCCCGCCCCTCGCCCTTTCTGGCCCGGATGAGCGCACGCTGCACCTGTTTGAGCACCGCGAAAGATGTGGGGCCGACCGGCTTGTCGACGACGAGAACGCTCACTCCTTCTTGGCCACCTCTCGCAGGAGCTGCTCGATGCGGTCCTCCTGGTCCAACATACGATCGGGCTCGAAGTCCAGTCCTGGCGTCGACTTGAGCCGCAGGCGCTCGCCTATCTGCCGCCGCATGAACCCGGCCGCGCTTTGCAAGCCCACCCGAACCTTTTCCAAGTCATCGTCGTCAGCGCCGTGCACGGTGAAGGACACGCGCGCCAAACGCAGATCGCCGCTGATGCGAACGTGGGTGATGGTGATGAGGCCAGCGTCGCGCACGCGTGGATCCTTGATCGCCCCGCGCACCACAATCTCCCCGAGAATCTCGCGAAGTTCACCCGCGACCTTTTCCGTACGTTGACTCATGTGCGCCCTAGCAAATCGTTCTCGGCCAACGGTTGACTGAAGGTCAACAGTTCCCGCTCCACGTTGGTCGCCTCGGCCAGATCACGCACGAAGCGCACGACCTCGTCCAACGCCGATTCCACAAAGCGCCGGTCGTTGCCCACCAGCGCCAAGCCCACCACCCCACGTTGCCACGCGTCGAGATCGTCGACCTCGGCGATAGCGGCGTTGAACTTGTTGCGCACGCGATCCTTCACCCGCCGCAGAACCATGCGTTTCTCCTTCAGAGAATGGCTCTCGGGAACGAAGAGCGTAATACGAGCAACTCCAACCGTCATGACAAGAAAGTGAACCTGGGGCGACGCGTCCGCCGGTCTCGCTCGCCCCTAGTCTCCGTCGATAGGATGCTCTCTCACCTTCGCGACGGTGGCGCAAGGGTGGGTTGGTCCAAGGTTGCGGCGATGGACTCCAACTCGAAGGCTTCGATGATGTCGCCCTCTTTGACGTCGCCGTAGTTCTCGATACCGATACCGCACTCGTAGCCGTGCGTGACCTCGCTCGCGTCCTCCTTGAACCGGCGCAAAGAGACCAATCGGCCGGTATGAACCACGACAGAATCGCGAATCAGGCGCACGTGTGACCGACGCGTGACCTTGCCATCGATCACCGTACAACCAGCAACGGTCCCTGCCTTGGTGATGTGGAACACCTGGCGCACCTCGGCCCGGCCCAGGATCTTCTCCTTGCTCACCGGCGACAGCATGCCGACCATGGCCTTCTTCACGTCGTCGATGGCGTCATAGATGATCTGGTAGAGCTTGATGTCCACCCCCTCTTGATCCGCCAGAGCGCGCGACTTGCCCGCCGGCCGCACGTTGAAGCCGACCACGATGGCCGCGGACGCCTTGGCCAGGGTTACGTCGGACTCGGTGATGCCGCCCACGCCGGCCGAGATCACGTTGACCCCGACTGTCGGAGTGGACAGGTTCCGCAAGGCATTGGAAATGGCCTCGACAGAGCCCTGCACATCGGCCTTGAGCACGATGCGCACCTCCTTGACCTCGCCCAACTTGATCTTTTCGAGGATGTTCTCCAGCGACACGCGTGTGTTGCTGCTGGCTTCCCTGCGCTTGCGCTGTTCGCGCCGGTGTTCGACCAGCGTCTTGGCCGACTTTTCGTCGGTGACGACGTTGAAGATCTCGCCCGCGTCGGGGACACCGTCGAGGCCCAAAAGCTCGACCGGCGTGGAGGGCGGCGCCTCGATGATGTTCTGGCCCTTGTCGCCCAGCATGGCGCGAAGCTTGCCGTAGGCCTCTCCCGCCACAACGAGATCGCCACAGCGCAGAGTGCCTTCTTCGACCAACACGGTCGCAATGGCGCCGCGCGACCGATCGAGGCGCGCCTCCACCACGTGACCCTTGGCGGCCTTCTTGGGATTGGCCTTCAGTTCCAGCACCTCGGCCTGCAAGGCCAGCATCTCGAGCAGTCGGTCGATGCCCTGTTTGGTCTTCGCAGAGACCTCGACGAAGATGGTGTCGCCGCCCATCTCCTCGGCGACCAATTGCTGTTCCATCAGACGGGTGCGGACCATGGCCGGGTTGGCGCCCGCCTTGTCGATCTTGTTGATCGCCACCAGGATGGGCACCTCGGCCGCCTGCGCGTGCTTGATGGCCTCAATGGTTTGCGGCATGGGGCCTTCTTCAGCCGCAACCACGATAACCACGATGTCCGTCATCTGGGCGCCGCGCGCCCGCATGGCGGTGAAGGCCTCGTGGCCAGGGGTATCTAGAAATACGACATCGCCTTGGGCGGTGTGAACGCGGTAGGCCCCAATGTGCTGGGTGATGCCACCGGCCTCGCCACCGGCAACGTTGGCCTTGCGGATGGCATCAAGCAGCGATGTCTTGCCGTGGTCCACGTGACCCATGACGGTGACCACCGGAGCCCGCGGCTCCAGGTCCTCGGGGTTGTCCACCTGGCCCTCAGAGATAAACTCCTCCTCCTTGAAGGCGGTGGACTCGACCTGATAGCCAAATTCGTTGGCAATCAGGCTGGCGGCGTCGAGTTCGACGCTCTGATTGATGTTCACGCCCATCATCCCGAGCGCCCACAACTTCTTGACCACCTCGTTGCCCTTGACGCCCATCTTCTGGGCCAAGTCAGCCACTCCGATGTTCTCTCCCATGCGGATGACACGCTTGTGCTCGGCAGGCGTCGTGATGAGCGTCTGCTTGAGCTTCTTGCCGGCCATCGCGACCTTCTTGCGAGGGGGGCCACCCGGCCGCTGGCCGGGACCGCCTGGCGCACGCCAATCTCGGCCACCCGGGCCGCGCGAGACAAGCCCGCCTCGTCCCATGCGGCGCAGTTCTTCGTCGCGATCCTTGATCTCGATCTTGGGAACGCCGCCATCGCGGGGCACCAAGCCGGGCAACTGAATGAACTGCCCGGTCGCAGCGGATCCGGTGACCACCGGCTGCGGAATCTTCACCGGCACCGGACCCTGTATTGCGGGCTTGGCCTCGATCGGCGGTGGAGTCACCTCGGCTGGCGGTTCGGGCAAGGGCTCGACCACGGCGGGTGCAGGCGGCTCCTCGGCCACGACCGGCATCACCTCGGGAGTTGGCTCGCTCACCGCGACGACATGAACATCGACGACCGGCATCGGCGTCGCTAGCTCGTCAGGTGGCGCGACTACGACAACTGGCGGCGGCGGCTCGGGCAAGGCCACCGGGGCCGGCGGCTCGACCACAGGCGGTGGCAAAGGCGGTGGCGGTGCAGGAGCTGCGGGTCGTGCCACTGCCGGAGGGGCGGCGGCCGCCGGAACGCTGCGCGAGCGCCGCCGGATCACGGTGTCGCTCAGGCGCTCCTCTACCAGACTCTCCTGGCGTTCGCGTTCAATGGCGCGCCGAATCCGGTCGACGTCAGGGCCGTCCAGGTTCGACATATGGTTGGCCGCCTCGACGCCCAGTGTGCGAATCTTGGCGACCAGGTCCTTGGGAGCCATGCCAATTTCTTTGGCCAGCTCATAGACGCGGATCTTCGCTCCGGACGCCCCGGCGCCCGAAGGCTCTGAGCCAGAATCTCTGCGTTCATATCCGCTCATCATTTTGATTCACCCTGCTCGTGGAACGAAGCCATGGTCGCCACGCGCAAATCGTCGAGAAGCCGGGCCGGGTCTGGACCATCCACCCCGCTGCGAAATGCCCGACCAAAAACCCGTTTGTTTATCGCCGTGCTCACGCATTCCGCTTTGGGATGCAGCCAGGCCCCCCGTCCCTGCCGAGGCATTGCCCTGCCCCCTCGCCGCGCCGCCGCCACCACCACGCCACTCGGCGCCACCAGACGCACGAGTTCACTCGACGGAACCACGCGTCGACAACCGATGCACGTTCTTTCGGGAATACGCCCCATGGTCTTGCGCTCCCGCTACGTCGTCTCCTCGGACACCACCGGGGCGGGCTCCGCCGCGGACTGGGCACGAGCCCTTTCCTCGACGCGCTGTTGTTCTTCGAGGATCGAAGCCCGGCCCGCAGCCGCGATCAAGCGAGCGGCCGCTGCGGCGCTGCCCAACCCGGGCAAGGTGCCCAGCTCGTCGGCGCTGGCCTTGGCCACAGCCTCGGCCGAACCCCATCCGGACCGCAGCAGCGCCTCAAGAATCTCGGGCGTTGTCCCCTCGATCGCGCCGAGCGAGGTGCGCGCCCGCTCCTCCGCCTCGCGCATCTTGGTTTCCGAGTGGATGTCGATGCGCCAGTTGGTGAGCTGTGAGGCCAGACGCACGTTCTGGCCCTTCTTGCCGATGGCCAAGGAAAGCTTGTCGTCGGCCACCACCAGTTCCATGGTGTGGTTGGCGGCGTCGATCATCACGCGCGACACCTGGGCCGGCGCAATGGCGTTGCACACGAAGCGCGCCGGATCGTTGTCGTACGGCACGATGTCGATCTTCTCGCCGCGCAGTTCCTGAACCACCGCCTGCACGCGAGAGCCCTTCATACCCACGCAGGCGCCGACTGGATCCACATCGCGATCGCGTGAACTCACTGCGATCTTTGAGCGGGCGCCCGGCTCGCGCGCCGAGGCCTCGATCCGTACGATCTTGTCGTAGATCTCCGGGACTTCCATCTCGAAGAGCTTCTCAAGCAGGCCCTTGTGGCCGCGAGAAATGATGATTTGGGGACCGCGCGCCGCCTTGTCGATGTCGACGACATAGGCCACGATGCGGTCGCCTGCGCGGAACGATTCGCGAGGCACCTGCTCGCGAACCGGCAAGACCGCCTCGGCCCCGCCCAGATCCACGACGATGTTGCCGCGTTCAAAACGCCGCACAATGCCCGAGATCAGCTCGCCCTTCTTGTCTCGGTACTGGTTGAACACGTTGTCGCGCTCGGCCTCGCGCACCCGCTGCAGGATCACCTGCTTCGCGGTCTGCGCGGCAAAGCGGCCGAACGTCTTCCAGGCCCGGTTGAGTTTGAGCAAGGCTCCGTACTTGGCGTCCTGTTCTTCGGCGCGCGCCTGGTCCTTCTCGTCGAAGAAAATCTGGAACAGCAGTTCATCGCCCACGTCGGCCTGCAGGTTGGAATGCTTGGCCTCCTCCAGCGAGATCTCCTTGGCTGGGAAAGTCACGGGGTCGGCCACGACGATGATCTGGAACAAATCAACACGCCCGGTTGCGTCGTTGAATTTGGCTTCCATCTCGCGATCTTCGCCGAAGGCTCGCTTGGCGGCAGTCAGGATTGCCGACTCAAGCGCTTCGACCAAGATCTTGCGCTCGATATTCTTGTCCTTCGAAACCTGATCAATGACTTGACTCAGGCTGGTCCCTTCACTCATGACGCACTCCTGTGTGACCCATGGGGTGCAGCGCTCTTCCCGCATGGTGCCTTGCTCTTGCCGCGAGAATCTTCCCGCGACCTCTTGCCCTCTGGATCGGGCTGCGGGCGCCCGTCCTCACCGGTCTGGGCGTCCCCTTGTCGACGGAACTCGGCGGCCCAATCCGGAACCAGGTTGGCTCGCGCGATGGTCACGATGGGCAGGTGATAAACCCTGCCGTCGCAATCAACATCGACCTGGCCATCCTGCGCTCCGCGAAGCACGCCGGAAAAATTTCGCCGTCCCTCGCTCGGCTCGGTGCAACGAATCTTCACCTGCTGGCCGGCAAAACGTCGAAAGTCCTGTTCGCGGCGCAACGGACGGTCGATGCCCGGCGAGCTGACCTCAAGCTTGTACATGTGATGAATCACGTCGGCCACGTCCAAGGCCGCGGAAAGATCCCGACTGACGCGCTCGCAGTCCTCGTGAGTAACCGTAAGTCGAGGCAAAACGTCCGCCGGCGGTTCACTAGCCCCCGGAAGGTGCGGTGGTGCGGGCCGGTCGATGAATACGCGCAGAATCCACCCTTCGCCTTCCCGATTCCACTGCAGCTCAATGAGATCGAGCCCTGCCCCTTGAACGGGCGGTTCGACTAGCTGCCAGAGTACTTGTGGTTCGGTGCGCATTCTTTGCGGTTATCTTCGGGGGTCTCGTTGGACAAAAAAAAGGCGGGCTCTATGGCCCGCCCACGACTTTTGGGGTGTGCCTGCTAATGAAGCAGGTTCTTACCACGGGAGAGTTTTGCACGCAATTGTCACAGACACGCCGCGTTGCGCATCAGTCAAAACGCGAAGAAGCCGCCCATGTCGTCCCTGAAGCAATCTCTGCCGCCACAGCCCCGGTCACCGTTGCAGTCAGAGCCGCCGCCTCGGTCACCAGGGCGACCCCATTTCAAAACGCTGGCGACCGTTGAACTCCGACGGAAAGAGCGCTAGGTGTACGCCTTCTGTGCGCGAGTCGCCCGAAAGGCGTTCGCCAAAACGCGGCAACAACTCAGGAGAATCAGTCATGGCGACCGGCAAGTTTGGAGTGGGGGTTATCGGCTGTGGCACCGTCGGGGGCGGTGTGGTGAAGCTCCTCGTCCAAGAGGCAGACAACCTTCTGCGCAAGACCGGCCTGGCCGTTGAGCTGCGCAAAGCGGCAGACATCGATCCCGCCAAGCGCAAGTCAACCGGGTTGCCTCCTGAACTGCTCACGGACGACGCACGCGAAATACTGAACGACCCTGAGATCCGGGTCGTGGTCGAGGTCATCGGCGGCGTCAAGGCAGCCGGCCCCTTGGTCGAGGCGGCCCTGACTGCGGGCAAGCACGTGGTTACGGCCAACAAGGAGCTTTTGGCCAAGAAGGGACCCGAGTTGCTGGCCCTAGCGCGCAAACACAACGTCACCCTGCACTTCGAAGCATCAGCGTGTGGCGGAATCCCGGTCATTCACGCATTGGGACAGTCGCTGGCCGTCAACCAATTTGAGCGTCTGTACGGCATCGTCAACGGAACCACGAATTTCATCCTGACCAAGATGCATCGCGAAGGCGCCGAGTTCGCGACCGCGCTGCGCGAAGCGCAAGAGCTTGGCTACGCCGAGGCTGATCCCACCGCCGATGTCGACGGCCACGACGCCGCCTACAAGCTGGCGATTCTCGCCGCGCTCGCCTTTAATACCGCGGTCGACTACCGCGAGATCCACACCGAGGGCATTCGCGGCGTCACCGCGCGCGACATCGAGTTGGCCAAGGAGTACGGCTATGTCATCAAGCTTTTGGCCATAGGCATCGAGCACGACGAGAAGAGCGTCGAGTTGCGCGTCCATCCAATGATGATCCGGCGCGACCACCCGCTGGCCGCGGTTAGCGATTCCTTCAATGCCGTATTCGCGCGCGGCAACTACGTGGGCGATGTGATGTTCTACGGTCGCGGCGCTGGCGCCCTGCCGACCGCATCCGCCATCCTCGGCGACATCATCGACCTGGCCACGCACCATCCGCAAGGGGGAGTGAGCGCGCGCATGAACTTCGGCGCGCGCAAGAAGCACGTCGTCCCGATGGGCGAGGTGGTCTGCAAATTCTACCTGCGCCTTGAGGTGAAGGACCGACCTGGAGTGCTGGCTGCCATCGCCCAGATATTCGGCGAGTGCGAAGTCAGCATCGCAGGGGTCAAGCAGAAGGAAGCCACGGGCAAAGAGGCCGAGCTGGTCATCCTGACCCACGAAGTCCGCGAGTCAGCCATGCAAAAAGCGGTGGCCGACGTCCGCAAACTGGACGTGGTGCTCGGTGTCCGATCACTGCTGCGCGCTGATAGCTAGTTTTTCGAGCCCAACAGCAGCGAAACCGCGGTCGCAACGGCGAGCACCCCCGCCACCACGGCCAGCGAAACGTAGATCGGAATCTCGAAGAACGGCTGGGCCATGATTTTGATGCCGATGAAGGCCAAGATCGCCGCAATGGCGTACTTAAGGTAGACGAGCTTCTGCGCCAGTCCGGCAACCAGGAAGAACAGCGAGCGCAAGCCCATCACGGCAAACACGTTCGACGTGAACACGATGAACACGTCCGTGGTCACGCCGAAGATGGCCGGAATGGAATCCACGGCGAACATCACGTCGGCGGCCTCCACCACCACGACCACGGCCAGAAGCGGCGTGGCCATCAGGCGGCCTTGATGTCGCGCCCAAAAGCGCGCGCCGACATAGTCTGGGGTGATGGGCACCAGGCGGCGAAACAGGCGCAGAACCAGGTTGCGAGAGGGATCGACCGGCTTGTCTTCCTGGGCCAGGATCTTGATCGACGTGAATACCAGGAAAGCGCCCAGCAGGTAGAGAACCCAGTGGAACGCGTGGATGGCCGCCGCGCCGACGGCAATGAATGCCCCGCGCGAGAGGACCGCGCCCACAATGCCCCAGAACAGCACCTTGTGCTGCACGTCCCGCCCCACCTTGAAATACGAAAAAATGACCAGGAACACGAAGACGTTGTCGGCGGACAGGGCCAGCTCCAGCAGCCAACCCTGAAGGAACGCCAATCCCTTGGGCGCACCGAACCGACGAAAGACGAAGAAATTGAAAGCCAGGCCCAGGGAGCACCAGATGGCCACCCAAATTGCGGCATCGCGCATGCGCACCGGGCGCGCTCGCCGATTGAATACCCCTAGATCGAGCGCCAGCGCGGCGACCACGATGACGGCAAAAAGGCCCCAAACCCAGGGCGAACCAACGGTCGTCATCGTCTCGCAGATTCCGGCAATTGCACCTGCACACGCCGCACAGGGCCGCGCGCTGACGCCGAGTCGTTGCTTGGGGTGGCGCGCGAGGCGCGGGGCTGAGGCAGCATGAATGTCTGATTCATGCAGCCAGCGATGGAGCCTGCCCGTCGCTGAAGAACAACGACACCGGCCAAGAGGGCCAGCAAAACGAAGACTCGCGTGAAAACTCCACGCGGCAGGGTTGCCAACAGGCTCTTGCGCGGGCCTTCGTCGTCATCGCGGTTGGGAATCTCGCTCATGACGTCCTCCTCAGGATTTGTTTGACCCGCACACGCGGCCGCCGGTTTCCGCGAAAGTTGTCGACTTCTGGCGTGCCGATGATGTCAACCCGCGTCCCTTCGCCCGGATCGCGGTCTGCCATGCCAAAAGCTATGGCATGGGCGACGGCCGCACCGCAAGCCAACGTGAGCTGCAGGTGCGACGTGCCCACCACGCGGGTCGAGCGCGCCACCACCCCAGGAAGGGCGAACACCGGCTCGCTGTTGCCCGCGCCAAACGGCGCCAGGCGCTCCAGCTCCTCGGCCAGAATCAGATCCAGTTCAGCCAGGTCAGCCTCCGCGTCCACCTCCAGGGCAGAGGCTTCCGGGCGGCCGTCGAAATGGCGTTGGGCCTGGGCCACGAACGAGGCGCGAAAGGCTTCAAGCTGAACCGCGGACAAACCCAGGCCGGCGGCAGCTGCGTGACCGCCGAAAACCGTAAGATGCTCCTGACACGCCTCCAGCGATTCATAGAGATCGAGGCCACCGGTGGTACGCGCGGAACCCCGGCCGCTACCGTCCTTGAATCCGACCACCACCACGGGCTTGTGGAATCTGTCGACCAGCTTGGCGGCCACGATGCCCACCACGCCCTGGTGCCAGCCCTCGGCGCCCAGCACCAAGGCGGCATCGTTGGGAAACTCCTCCGCAGCGCGCACCGCTTCCGACCACATCTGGTCCTGGATCTTCTGCCGCTGCCGATTCATGTCGTCTAGCTCGTTGGCCAGGCGAGTAGCCGCGGCAGCGTCAGAGGCCAGCAGGAGATCCAGGGCCACCTGCGCGTCGCCCAGCCGGCCGGCCGCGTTCAGCCGCGGGGCCAAGCGGAAGCTCACGTCCGATGTGAGGACCGAGCCATGGTCGACGCCCGCAATCTCGGACAACGCGCGCAGCCCCGGACGTCGAAACGCCGCCAAATCCCGCAGCCCGATAGACGCCAGGATGCGGTTCTCGTCGCGCAAGGGAACCATGTCGGCGACCGTGCCCAGCGCCACCAGATCCAGCACCTCGCGGGGGTCATAGGCGTCGGCCGCCGGATGCCCCTGCCCGCGCAGGCGCGTACGCATGGCTGCCGCCAGATAGAACGCCACCCCGCACGAGGCAAGGCCCTTGAAAGCAAACTGGTCATCACTGCGATGGGGATTGAGAAGCGCATAGGCGCCCGACGGCCCCTCGGGGACATGGTGGTGATCGATGACGATCACGTCCACGCCGCGCGCGCGACAGATCCCGACGGCCTCGCCGTCGCTGGTGCCACAATCGCCCGTCACCACCAGGGTGCAGCCTTCGTCGAGAAAACGCGTGGCATCGCCCGGCGACAGGCCATAGCCCGACGACCGGCGCGCCACCCGCGCCACCACCTGCGCCCCAAAAGCGCGAAGCATGGTGGTGAGAATGGCCGCGGTGGTGATCCCATCCACGTCATAGTCGCCGAACACCCCGATGCGTTCGCCCGAAGTCACGGCCGGCACCAACCGGTCGAGCGCGCGATCCAAATCCGCGATTCCCTCGGGCGGCCGCAGATCGGCCAGCCGGGGCGCCAAGAAACGAGCTGCCGCTGCAGGCTCGCACAGGCCGCGCGCAGCCAACACCGTCGCCGTCAAACGACGCAGGTGCAGCTCATCTCGCAGGCGCTCTACCGCAGCAGGATCAGTCGGCCGGACTCGCCAGGTGAGGGTCAAAATAGAACTTTCCTCGCCCCGGATCGCCGTGGCGGGTGTTTTCGACCGAATCCCCGCCTTGATGCCTGTCCCGACAGTGATTGCGACCAGCCGGCGGGCATCGCCCCCGTCCTATCAGGTTTCGACAGCTTCTTCTTCGTCACGCCGGATGGGCCGACGTGGGGCGGTGGGCCGCGCTGCCTGTCGCTTCTGCGCCGCCACGTACTTGTCGTTGAGCCAGATCAAGATCGGGCTGGCGATGAAGATCGACGAATAGGTGCCGACAACAACACCCACGTTCATGGCAAAGGCGAAATCGCGAATCACCCCGGTGCCAAAGATGTTCATGGCCAGGGTCACGAAGAACACCGTGCAACTGGTCAAGATGGTACGCGACAGGGTTTCGTTGATGGCGTGATTGACCACGCGATCAAAGGCGCGATCGCGATAGCGACTGGCGTTCTCACGGATACGGTCGAAGACGACGATGGTGTCGCTCATTGAGTAGCCGATGATGGTCAGAATCGCCGCCAAGGTGGTGAGCGAGAACTCTTTGTAGGTGACCGCGAATGCACCAACCGTGATGACCGCGTCGTGCAAAAGGGCGACGATGGTGCCAGGGCCGTAGCGGAAGTCGAAACGGAAGGCGATGTAGACCACGATGAGCAGGATGGCGCCAAGGAGCGCCCGGATTCCGTCGAGCTGCAGCTCCTTGCCGGCCTTGGCGCCCACCGACGACACCTGCGGGATGCTGCTCACGGCCCCTGCCCCCAGCTTGGCGTCGAGCGCGACGCGCACCTCAGATTCCAAGCCGACCAGCGTCGCCTCGTAGGTGTGGTCCTGCGGAGGGCCGAACTGCTGCACGCCCTTCTGTGTGGTCGACGTGCCAGCAGCCTTGAGGGCGTCGGCCAGCACTGTCGGCTCCAGGGCCTTGTCAAATCGAATGTAGACCTTGTCGCCACCCTCGGAGAACTCAAACTTCTTCAAAGTGGCGTCGCCCACCCGGGCCAGCGCCACCTCCACCTTCTTGGCCTGGTCAGACGACATGGCCGATACCGCCCCCAGGCGGATCATGAACGCGTTGTTCGACCCGCGCTCCATGGTGCTGCCGTAGGTGACCACGTCAACGTTGTCAAACCCCTTGGCCGACAGGGCCTCGCGCACGGCGTGGGCATCAACCGGCTTGGCAAAATCGACCACGATCTCGGTGCCGCCGCGAAACTCGACGTTCCAGTTCAACATGTGCCCACGACTGGTGAAGACGTAGGCGTTGAGGGGAAGCATGATGCAGGTCGCGAGAACCAGGATGATCGACGTCCCGATCCAGTACTTCTGCTTGCCAATGAAATCGAGATCGATGCCGGGCTTGATGATCTCGAAGAACTTTTGATTCGCCGCCATCGGTAATTCTCCTGCCTGCTAGATAGAAAGGGTCGCAGAAACCGAGCCGCGGCGGCCCACAATGAGGTCGAACATCCAGCGCGATATCCACACCGAGGTGAGCAGGTTGGACACAATGCCCACGAGAAGGGTGACCGCGAAGCCGCGGATGGGGCCGGAGCCGTACGAGTACAAAACAATGCCGGCCACGAAGTTGGTCACGTGCGCGTCGAACACCGTCCAAAACGCGCGCTGAAAGCCCGCGTCGACCGCGGTTCGCGGCGACTTCCCATGGCGTAATTCCTCGCGTATGCGCTCGTAGATGATGATGTTGGAGTCCACCGCCATACCGATGGTGAGCACCAAGCCCGCGATGCCGGGCAAAGTCAGCGACGCCTCGAATGCCGCCAAGATGGCCACCATGAACAACATGTTGAGCACCATCGCCACATTCGCGATGAACCCGGCCAACCGATAGTAAATGAGCATGAAGAGCACCACCGCAATGGCGCCGATCATCATGGAGAACTTAGCCTTGTCGATGGAGTCCTGACCCATGGTGGCACCCACCTGGGTTTCAAACGACTTCTTCAGCGGCGCCGGCAAAGCACCGGAGCGCAACACCGCCACCAGGTCCTTGACCTCTTGCTGCAACTTGAAGGGATCGCCATAGCCGCCCATGGTGATGCGGCCCCGCTCACTAATCTGGGACTCGATGACCGGCGCGCTGGTGATCTTGTCGTCGAGCACGATGGCCATCTTGCGGCCGACGTTCTCGCCAGTCAGCTTCCCCATCATGTCCGAGCCCTGGCGATTCATGGTGAAGGACACCTCCGGCCGGCCCATTTCGTCCCAAGTCGCATCGGCCATGGCCAGATACTCGCCGGTGACGCCTGCGCGCCGCTTGAGCAAGTAGGTACGATAGAACTTCTCCGGAGCTGCGTCGCCGCTGTCGCGCGGGCTGATCTCTTCGATCGCCAACTCGCGATCCACCGGCACAGCCAAATCGCCCGACAGGCCAGCGATGAATTTATCCAGCCCGGCGCGGTCCTTGGTGCGCAGATACACGTCTTCGTGTTGCTGGTTGGAGTGCTTCTCCGACCAGCTCTCGGGCTCGGCCTTGATGGGGCCATCCTTGGGCAGGCTGGCACCGAGCTTCTTCATGTACTCCGTGCCATCGTCGACAATCTTGAACTCAAGCTGGGCGGTGCGGCCGATGATGCTCTTGATGCGCTCGAAATCGGACTGCTTGAGGCCTGGCAACTCGACCACGATGTCGGTGCCCTTCTTGATGATGGTCGGCTCAGCCACGCCGAACTTGTCCACGCGGCCGCGGATGGTCTCGATGGCCTGGCGCAGTGCCAACTCCTCGACCTCGGCCACGCGCTCTGGGTCGTAGCGCAGCCGCAGCGTGCCCGCCGCCGCATCACGGCTGGTCTCGTCCAGCTCGTGGCGGTAGGGCTTGAGCATTTCCGCGTCCACGTTGGCCAGCCCAGCGGGATTCTTGAACGAGACGATGATGTCGTCGCGCCCTTCGCGCCCCACCGTGACATCAGGCGCCTTCTTCTTCAGGGCGTCCTCAATGTCGTTCGACAGGCGGTCCACCTTGCTCGACACGGCCTTGTCGATGTTCACCTCGTAGACGAGATGCAGGCCACCCTGCAAGTCGAGGCCAAGCTGAATGCGCTTGGTGAAGTGATCCTTGAAGAAATCGGGACGCTTGTCCTCCGGTACCACAGTGGGTATCAGGTAGAGACAGGCGAGAACAACGGCACATCCATACAGGACGGCCTTCCACCACCACGATCGTTCCATGAAGTGATCCTTGCTGCGCTAAGAGGCCTTGTCGTCCGACTTGGGAGTTTCACCAGTCTTGTGCCGCCCCGTCACCGCACTGCGCAGGACGCGGAGGCGGACGCCCTCCTGAACCTGCACCGTGACCACATCGTCCTTGATCCCCGTGATGCGCCCGAGAAGGCCACCGCTGGTGGCAACGTCGTCGCCTTTTTGCAATTCCGAGAGCATTTTCTGGTGTTCTTTCGCCTTCTTGGACTGCGGGCGAATGACCAGAAGATACATCACGCCGAAGATCAGCAGCATGGGAATCAACATGCTGCCCAAGCCTCCCGCAGAAGTTGGGGAAGCCGAAGGCGTAGACTGGGCCAATGCAACGAGGTATTGAGTCACGGAGGGAAACGTTTAGCAGCGGGGGGATCCGGGGTCAAGCTAAGCCGGTAGGCTGACCTCCGGAATAGCGGGATGCAGCGAGGGTGGCCCGCCCTCCCTATTTGACCGCTGGTGTGGTTTTGACAGGAAGCTCGCGCCCAAACACCGCCTCGGACTTGAACCTGCCAGGCAGATACGGATCGAGGTGACCCAGGCGCCAGAGCGCGGCCAGGCTGAGTAGCAGAAACAGCACGATGTACAGCCCCCAGGGAGGTCGCCGCTGCGCAAACGGGTCACGCATCTGACGGCGGGCGCCTTTGGGCAACGCCGCCACCTTGGTCAGGGCGGAGCCAAAGGGAATGTTGATCTTGGCCAGGGCATTCACCGACCAGCCGTTGGCGTCCAGGATCGGGCCCAGGTTGCGCTGGCGCAGCTTGAGCCAGGAGATAAGCATCGACGGTCCTGATATGGCCAGCAGCAGGCCGACCGCGCCCACCGGCATCCACATGCCGAGGCCGAGAAACGTGGCCAGGATGCTGGAAAGGAAGGTCGCCATGCCAGCGACCGCCACGCCGATGGCAGCCACCGTGCCCACGTCAATCTTCTTGGACTCGGGCGGCTTGGCTGCCGTCTCTTCGGCCTTGGTCTTGTCGGCGTGGGCGGCTTGCATCGCGGCCGAATGGGTCTTCTGTCGCGCTTCCTCGTCAGCGGCCGAGGCGCGCTTGGCCACCTGCTCCTCTATCATGCGCACGAATCGCTTGTAGGGCGCCCAGAAGGCCTGCCGGATGTTGATGGGATTCTCGACAATACGGGCGACCGTGCAGTCCCAGTCGTTGCCCTGGTGGTCGTAGAACACGCCGTTGCGGCCCACCATCAGGTTGTCCGTGCCCCCGCCGGTGACAGCCGCGACGATGCTGCGCTTTTCGCCGCCCTTGCGGGTGCAGTCGCAGTAGACCAGGAAGGACCGGGCCAGGCCCGCGACCGCGGCGTGCTTGCCGGCATCTTCGACCGGCAGACACAGACTGCAACTGCGTCCGTCGAGGTAGAGCGTGCCGACTTCAAAAATGGCGCGGCGCTGGCGGTAGAACTCGGAGAAGTTCACGAAGTTGTGCACCAGGCGGACCAGATCGCGGCGGAACAGAATCATCTTCTCGACCAGGTCGATCTGAGTGCTCTGATCCTCCAGCGCCGCGTCCTTGACCACCAGCGCGTTCAGGTCCTGGCGGAAAGTCCCAGCCCCAAGCTCGCGCACGCGGGCGTCAGGCAGCACGGCCAGCGCGGCAGACGGTCGCCTACCCTGCCAGGCGAAAAACGGTGCGAGCTTGTCCTTGATGGTCGCCCAGTCCGCTTCGACAAGCGCGATCTTGTCAGCCCCCAGGATGGGACGGACAGCGGTGCAAGCCAGAGACGCCATCCTTGCCGCCCAGGCCGGATTGAGGCCCCCGGACAGCGACAAGGGACGATCGGGGCCGATCGCCGCCAACGGCAGCTGCGCGATCTCCGCGGCCTCGTTGGTCAGGCTCTTGCCGGCAAGCGCGGCCAGGTCGCTCTCGGCCGGACCAAGCGCCGCAACCGCGCGGCTGTCAAAGGCTGCCAGTCCGCAGCGGGAAAAGTAGTCGTCCAATTTGGCGCGGACGGCGGCCACCGCCTCGGCCGCCGCGGGCGTAGCGCCATCTAGCCGTCGGATTGCGGAATCCTGGTCAGCCTCGGCAAGCCACGCCACGGTCGCCGCGACTGCATCGAAGAACTTGTCGATTGTCGTCTGGTCGACACCCGGCTTGCCGCTCCGGTCAGGCTTGCCGCCCATGGTGGCGATGATGTCCTCAATCGCCCGGCGGCTGGGCTCGTCCTCAGCGCTGTCGGCGGGCACGATTCCGTCGCCGTTGAACCGACTGGCGGAAAGTGCGTCGGTCGCGCCAGCCACGTCCTGCAGCGAGATCCTGTCGGCATCAGAACGCCCCAGCTTGGCGAGCAGGCGCTGGGACGCAGCCAGAAGATCGCGGCCGAGTTGATTGTCTTCCCTAATGGCGGCGAGCGGAACAGAGTCGCCGGCCGCGAAGAGATCGTCTAGGTTGCGAAAGGCCTGCTTCGCCCACTCGATCGCGGCCAGAATTTCAGGCGGCCGAATGTGCCCATCGTGATCCGTGTCCACATATTCCAGGGTTCGGCGGTCGAACTCCAGCCCCCGCGTCGGGCACGACAGCGCCAGCCAAAGTTTCTGGTCGAGCTCGCCCAGGTGTTCCAGGTCGGCCCCATCAGCGAGCACGACCTGGTCCACGTCGCCACCGCGAAAGAATTTCCACCGGTGCACTGCTTTTCCCTTTTCACCCATGAAAGCAAACCTCCGGCAGGTGTTCTGCGGTGCTTCTAGAAGAATGTGTAGAGGAGAGTGACCTCGGTGAAGGTGTCCACCTTGTCGGCGTATTTCCAGGAGTAGTTGGCATCCGGGAAAGGCGGTGCGCCCGCAGGAAGCGGCCGCAGCGCGGGATTCTGGTCGTATTTCACTGTGAAGCTGAACCCGAGTCCCAGCTTCTTATATAGATTTGTGCTGATCGCCAACTTGCCGTTGATACGCGTATCCTTGAACGGCTTGACCCCGGTTTTGCCAGTCTTGACGTCGATTGCGTTCGTCTCGTCGTTGAGGTTGAACAGGGCTTCCACGCTCGCCGTCAGGCCCGTCTCGCGCGTGAGCGAAAGTGTCTCTCCGACAAAGACCCGCGCCGAGTGAATGGTGACTGGGTCGATAGTCTTGCCCTCCTGCTGGACGTAGCGCTCGTACGAGAAGTCGTAGCCGAGCTCAGCCAACACCAGGTTCCAGTTGTCCTTGATGACCTGACGGCTGTAGCCGACCTGGCCGCCGCCAAAAAGGGTCTTGCCAGCGATCTTGTTTCCCGCCCACTGAGTGCTGGCATAGGCCACGTTGTTCTCGGACAGAAAACGATCATAGCGGGCCTTGCTGGCCCAGTTGTTGGTGCTCACCACGTTCTCGCGACCGAGAGACTCGATGACCGGACTTCCATTGGCGTCGGTCGCCGTACTGGTGACTACGAGATTCTTCGACCGCCCGTAGGCGACGCCGGCCTCCAGTTCGAGCTTGTTGTTGCCTTCCTTTCGCGAGCCGTTCACGCCAAAGGCCACGTTGGTAGCCTGCGAGTTGCCCGACGTCATGAGGAAGCCGCCCTTGCTCTGGGCTTTCCATTCGACTGTCGGGGCCAGCGGCGGGGGCGGCGGCACAGGAGCGGTCTCCGGGCAGGGTGCTGGAGGCGGCGGGGGCGTTTCGGCCTTTGGCGCCTCGGACGGGGCAGCAGGCTTGGGATCGGGCGCCTCAGCCGGCGCCGACTTGGGATCGGACGCCGTGTCTTGGGCAAAAGCGCGTCCGCCCGTCAAGACAAGAACCGTCGTCGCCAACGCGACGGCAGCGAGGAAATTCACACTTCGCGATCGGGACGAACCAGGTTTTCTCAAATCGAACATGCAGCACCTCCGGGCGACTTGGATGCGATTGTTGGAGGAAGGTCGCATGGAGACAATACTTTTTCGTTGCGGCGATCCCGCGGGAGCCGTCACGCCTCATGATCCGCGAACGCCAGCACGTCACGGATGTTGTCAGCGCCGGTGACCAGCATCACCAGACGGTCGAAGCCCATGGCCACACCACTGGTGGGTGGCATGTCGGCCAGGGCAGACAGCAGCTTCTCGTCGATGGGATAGACGGCCCTGCCCCGCTGTCGGCGCAACTCGGCTTCGGCAACAAAACGCGCCCGCTGCTCGACCGGATCGCAAAGCTCGCCAAAGGCATTGGCCAGTTCCAAACCGCCCGCATAGAGCTCGAATCGCTCGACGGTCAGGGGATCATCGGACTTGCGTCGGGCCAGCGCGGCCAAGGGCAGTGGCCAATCGAAAACGAAAGTCGGCCGGCCACGGCCGAGGTGTGGCTCAACCCGGTCGAGGAAGATCTGGAAAAAGATGTCGTCCCAGGTGGCGGCTGTGCCCAGGTCGCAGCCGGCACGCGTAGCCAGGCCGCGCAGTTCGTCGACGGTCTCGTCGCCGCGCAGTTCAATCCCGGCGAAGCGTGAAAGCGCCTGGCGCACGGTGAGCCGCTCGCACGGCGACTCGACGGTCAATTTCTCGACCCTGCCCGCACGCCCCCGGCTTGCCGGCACATCGACGGTGGGCCAATTTCCAACCGCTCGCGACGCCACCTCGACCAGCGCCTCGCAGTCGCGTGCGATCGTGTCCAGCTCAGCGCCGGCCCGGTACCACTCGATCATGGTGAACTCGGGCTCGTGGTGGTGGCCTCGTTCGTCGGCACGCCAGCAGCGACAGATCTGCACGATGCGCGGCAGGCCGGCGGCCACCAGCCGCTTCATGTGATACTCGGGCGAGGTGATGAGGTAGCGGTCTTCACCCGCCGGAATGGCGTCGAGATGGACTTCCTGGCCGGGCGAGGGCACCCGCGCCGGCGTCTCGACTTCGAGAAACCCCTGCGCTTCAAACCAGGAACGCACCGCCCGCCGAATTGCGGCCCGGGCCTGGAGTCCCCTCTTTCTATCGACGGAGTTCACCACGTGTGGTGGCGAGGCGGCCTCGGCTCTACGCGCGTGCGACGCGCTCCAGGTACTCGCCCGAACGTGTGTCGATCTTGATGGTATCGCCTTCGTTGATGAACAGCGGTACCGCGATGCTGGCGCCGGTGGAGATCTGGGCCGGCTTAGTCACGCCGGTCGCGGTGTCGCCGCGGAACCCGGGCTCGGTGGCCAGAACCTTCTGCTCGATGAAGTTGGGCAAGGTCACGCCCACTGCACGTTCGTTGAAGAACAGCACATCCACCACGATCTGCTCGGGCATGTACAAGGCGTCGTCGCCGACGGTTTCGGCCTGAATGTGCACCTGGTCGTAGGTGCTCGTGTCCATGAACACGAAGCCGTCAGATTCCTTGTACAGGTACTGCATGGACTTGGTCTCGACGTTGGCCGATTCCAGCTTTTCACCGGATCGGATGTTGCGTTCGATGACCGCGCCCGAAAGCAGGTTCTTGAACTTGGTGCGCGTGAAGGCCGCGCCCTTGCCGGGCTTGATGAACTGGAACTCGACCACCGTGTAGGGCGAGTTGTCCATCATGACCTTGAGGCCCTTGCGGATGTCGGATGTATCGTAGGTGGACATTGGAACGGCGGATTTAGCCCGGCCGCCGTGCCCCGTCAACCCAAGACTACATTTCCGGGATCGGGCACTGTGCGTTGCGGGCGTGCAAAGCGTGAAGAGCGGCGCGATTGATCGGAGAATTTGCGTCCTGCGCCTGCAACGCGGAAAGATAGAGAAGCGCGGCTCGGCAGGCGTCGCCGTGACCCGCCAGGGCCTTTTCCAGGCGCTTCGCCGCCTGTTTGTGGTCGCCCTCGCGCGCTGACAGGACGCCAGCCACGAAAGCCGCCACCGGATTGCCCCGTTCGCCCCGCCGGTCCAACGTTGCGCGATCGCCGCGCGACAAATCGCCTTCCCGGCCGAGGTCAGCATACGTATGCAAGTCAGAATCCAGATCGACGATGGCCGAAGGCACTTCCTTGACGGTTGTGGCCATGGCCGCGCCGCCGCCTCTCAAGTACGCCGCCCGCAAGGCGATCAGATAGTGCTCGGGAAGGATTGGTCGGGTCGCGACAGCAGCCAGGTCCGCCTGTCCCCGCCCAAGACGGATGGCCAAATCCGCCCAGGCCAAGGGCGCAAACGTGTCGCTGGCCAGTTTGCGCGCGTGGGTCAGCACCTCATCGGCGGCATCAATTTCGCCCAGCAGGGCAAGCGCGAGGGCGGAATCGGCCAAGACTCGCGGATTCTCGGAGACTTGGCTTGCAGCCCGCGCCTTGCGCACGGCGGTCGCCCGCTCGCCGTCGAGGCGCGCGTGCTCGGCACTAGCAAGCCAGCAGGCGGCGCGCACCTCCCGCGAAACCCGACTCTCGTCGCGACAGGCTGCCTCGACCTGCTTGGTCCAAGCGCTTTGCCCCAGGGCGCGCTCGGCTTCGCCAGCCACCAGATGCACACGCGCGGCGCCCTTGTTCTTGGCAAGAAATTCCCTGGCCGCACGACGAGCGGCAGTGGCATCTCCCGCATCGATACGCTGAGCGGCCCAATCCGCAACAACCGGCGCAAAATCGGGGGCAAGTTGCAACGCAAGGTCCAGATCCTTCCCTGCCCCGGCGGTGTCGCCGGCCAAGACGCGAACCCGAGCCGAGGCCAGGAGCAGTGCCGGCAAAGGCTTGGCAGCAGCCTTGGCAAAACCCGCGTCCACATGCTGCTTGGCCGTCGCGCGATCCCCCGCAGCCAAGGCAAGCAACGCGCGTACAGCCTCGGCCAGCGCCAGATGTTCGGGATTCGCAGGATCCTCGGGACCCAATCGTCGCAGAGTGTCCTCGGCGCTCTTCGCTGTGGGCATCCCATGGTCGAGGGCCAGCAGGGCATCGGCCAGCGCCAGATGCAGCAAAGCCTCGGCGTCCGCCCCTGACCCCGCGAGGGCCGCGCGCGCCTTGTCGCGAATGCGAACCAAACGCTCGAACGATCCCGAGGCCAGCGCCGTGTCGAGTTCCTCGCGCGGCGAAACACCACGCCGCTGCGACGGCATGTACATGCGATAGCCAAGGAAAACCAACCCGGCGAGCAACATCAGGCCGGCCACAACATATTTCCACGCCCCCGACTTCGCGGGTGTCCGGATGTCGGCCGGTGGGGCAGCGTGGTTGGCCTCGGTCGCGGTGGGCAGCGCGGGCTGGCTGGACGACGGCATGGTCAATGGCGAGGATGCCGACGCGGGTGCGGCCGGCGGCACGACAGGCTCACCCCGCCGAGGCGCAGGCGGCGGTGTCTTGGGGCCAGGACGTTCGGGTGTATTCAGATCGTGGGCGTATTCGCCAATGATGCGTGCCCGGGCTTCGTCACCCTTGCGACGCAAGACATCGCCCAATCCGCGAAAAGCCTCGGCATTTTCGGGATTCTCTTGGCACACCTTGACCAGCACGCGCTGGGCGGTGCTCAGGTGACCCTGCTCAAGCAGCGTTCGCCCAAGCAGGATCTCCTCGCTGATGTCGGGAGCGTCAGACGGCAATGTCGACGATACTACCCTAACTGGCGCGATCTTAGCTGCTCTTGCCGCCTAGCTCGAATGCATCATGCAAGGCGCGCACAGCCAGCTCGCTGTATTTGCCGTCGATGACGCAGGAGATCTTTATCTCTGACGTCGAAATCAGGTGGATGTAGATGTTCTCTTTGGCAAGCGCCTCGAACATCTGCAGCGCCACGCCGGCGTGCGAGCGCATGCCCACGCCCACGATCGAGACCTTGGACAGGTTCTCAACGGTGCGGATGTGGTCGGGCGGACAGAAGTCCGAGCAGTGCTTGACCAGCAACTCGCGCGCCCGCTTGCTGTCGCCCTTGCTCACCGTGAAGGTCAGATCGGTGCGTCCCTCGGCGGACAGGGCCTGGACGATGGTGTCGACGCCCACGCCCGCATCGGCCAGCGGTCTGAGCACCTTGGAATGAATGCCGGTGGCATCGGAAATGCCGACCATGGTGATCTTTGTCTCGTCGCGGGTGGCGGTCACGCCGGACACCAGGACTCGTTCCATCGCTTTTTCCTCGGGCACGACCCACGTCCCTTCGTTGTCGTTGAAGCTCGATCGGACGTGAATCGGGACAGCGTACTTCATCCCGAATTCGACCGACCGGATCTGCAGAACCTTGGCACCGAGCGACGCCAGTTCCAGCATTTCCTCGTAGCTGATGCGTTCAACCTTGCGTGCGCCCGGCACCACATTGGGGTCCGCGGTGTATACGCCGTCGACGTCCGTGTAGATCTCGCAAACGTCCGCCTTCAGCGCCGCTGCCACGGCCACCGCCGAAGTGTCCGAACCACCCCGACCAAGGGTCGTGATGTTGCCCGCGTCGTCCACGCCCTGAAAACCGGCGATCACCGCGATCTTGCCCTGGGCAAAGGCATCCTCGATGGCCTGGCCTTCGACGTCGCGGATGCGCGCCCGTGCGAAGGCACTGTCAGTCAGCACGCGAATCTGATGGCCCAGCAGCGACACGGCCTTGCCGCCTTCGGCGTGAATGGCCAGGGCCAGCAAGCCCACCGAAACCTGCTCGCCAGTCGAAGCGATGACGTCCAGCTCGCGCTCGTCGGCATCCACGTGCATCTGCTGCGCGAGACCGAGCAGGCGATTGGTCTCGCCCGACATGGCCGACACGATAACTGCCACCTTGTGGCCCTGGCGTTGCGTGGCCAGGCAGCGCCGCGCGACGTTCTTGATGCGCTCGACTGTGCCAACCGAGGTTCCGCCGAATTTTTGGACGATGATCACTGGAACTGGGGTTATCGCCGATTCGCTAGCGGAAGGTCAATGCCGCTACCAGCGCGATTGAACTTTGCGCCCGGGCCGGAGCTGTGCGCATCGACACCTCCGACGATGTTGAGATCGTCGGAGAGGCCATCCATCTGAACTAACCCTACAGCTTTCCCACCAGATTGACACCGGGCCGCAGAGTTTTCGCCCCGGGGGTCCACTTGGCCGGGCAAACCTCGCCGTCGTGGGTCGCCACGAACTGCGCCGCCTCGATCTTGCGCACCAACTCGTCGGCGTTGCGCCCGATGCCGTTGTCATGGATTTCGGCAACCTTGATCTTGCCCTCGGGGTTCACCAGGAAAGTTCCCCGGTAGGCCAGGCCTGATTCCTCGGCCAGCACGCCAAAGGCGCGGCTGAGTGCGCCGGTCGGGTCAGACAGCATGGGGAACTTGATGCGCTTGATGGTGTCCGAAGCGTCGTGCCACGCCTTGTGCACGTAGTGTGTATCCGTGCTGACCGAGTAGATCTCAACCCCCAGGGACTTGAACTTGTCGTAGTGGTCGGCCATGTCGCCCAACTCGGTCGGACACACGAAGGTAAAATCGGCGGGGTAGAAGAAGAAGACTGACCACTTCCCGGCCAGATCGCCCCTTTTCACGGTGCAAAAATCGTCGTTGTAATAGGCCTGCACGGAGAAGTCGGGAATGGTCGAATTGATGATGGGCATCGTGGGTCTCCTCTGGATTCCTGGTTGTCGAACGATTCTTTGATGCCGGACAGGCCGCCAGGTTGCAACGCACCGAGCGCGGGATGCCGCTGCACCATCGACTTCGGCTTCCTCGTCGACGGTCCCGTCCTAGATTCATCGCTCCCGCCAGCGGGGCTGACCCCCGAGCCTTCGCCGTACTAGTCGCTGATCACTGGGCCTGCACGAGCACGTCGTCTATGTACACGCCATCGAACTGCTGGTTGGCGTTCGAAGTGAAACGGAACCGCACCTGCAATCCGGTCGTGCCCGGGGGCCATGTGATGGCGTGCGAATGCTGCGCCCAGTCCATGGTGCCCGAATAGTTGGCAAGGTTGGGCCAAGTTGCGCCGCCGTTGATCGAGTAGTCGACGTGCAAGACATCGCCGCCGGGCGAGGGTTGGGTTTGTCCGCTCAACCAGTAGCTGAAAGAGACCGCCCCGACATTCGTGACGTCAATGACCGAGCTTGTCGCCGAAATATCGAGATTGGGCGCGTAGTTTCCCCCGGGGCTCTCGGTCAAGCTGTGGGTCGGGCTCACAAACTGGTCGGTGGTCACACCCCAGGTCGAGGTCGCTGGCCAGGTCCAATTGGTGGTGCCTGACTCAAATGTGTCGGTGAAAAGCACCCGGGCCGTGGTGAATGTCGAAGTGAACGGCGCCGCCATGGCGTTGCCCGCCAGGTCGGTCACCCCGGTCACCGTGACCGTGTACAGCGTCTGGCTGGCCAGCGGGCTCGAGGGGACGAAACTCGCCACGCGGGCGACCGGATCGTAGGTCACACTGCCCACCACCAAATCCGTACCGGCAGCGAGTTGGAAGCCGTCCGCAACTGTGGCGGGCGCGACCGGCTCGCTGAAGGTCACTTCTACCGATGTTCCGATCAGAACCTTTGTCGCCCCAGCCGCTGGAGAAACCGCGGTTACCGTCGGAGTCGTAGTCTCAGGCGTCCTGCCCGTGGTGAAGTTCCAATTCGGCGGCGCCGCCGTGTTGCCCGCCAGATCTTTGATGCCGGTCAGCCGCGCTGTATAGGTGGCGAAATTCGCAAAGTCAGCGTCAGGAACGAATGTCAGTGTTGCTGTGGTCGGATCGTACGAGAGCGTGCCCGCAAGGTTGGCGGAAGCAGGACCAGTCGCCGACACAGAGAGGGTGGCGGTGGCAGGATCGAGCGGCTCGCTGAAGGTCACGACCACGCTGGTGTTGGGCGGGACCCCGGTCGCCCCTTGCGCGGGACTGCGGAACACGATAGTCGGTCCGGTGCCGTCAGGGAGGACGATGATGGTGAAATGAACAACGACGTCATTGGGCAGACGTTGCGGCCAGGTGGCGTCGTCAGAGATGATCCCAGCGGCGCCACCTACCAGAGTCAGCGTGTACTGGCCAACGGTCGCATTGTAGTTGGCGCCGGTCGGCGTGATGGTGATCGTTTGCAAAGTCGGGTTGAAGACCTGGGTGAACGCCACCGCCGTGCCGCTGACCGTCTCTCGCAAGGTCAGCGTATTGGCTGCGCCTGCGCTGGTCTTGATCGACGAGGCCAGGACACTCGCGCCAAACTGCACTACCAGGGACGCTGAATCCGGATAGGCCAGCTCGCCGTCGGCGGGCGAGGTGCTTACCGGCAAATTCACCCAAACCATGACGCTGTCGCTGCCGGTGCATCCGCCAAGGGTAGACACGGTTACGGTGTACTGGGTTGAAAGGGTCGGGCTGACGGTGGGCTGGGCCACCGTGGTGCTCGACAGGCCGCAGGTCGGCCGATCACAAGTCCATGCATAGGTGTATCCAGGTCGCGACGGCGTACCGATGCGCACCGATGCGCCGGGGTTGATCTTCGCCTCCAGCCCGGCGTCGGCCACGTTGGCGTCGACTGTGATGGTGACCGAGCTGGTGGCGACCGCGCCCAGCGAGTCGCGTGCCGTCACGGTGAACTTGGTCGTGGCATCCACCGTGGCCACCGGCTCGGCAACAGTCGCACTGCTGAGACAGGTCGCACAGGCCGGAGTTGCCGACCACGAGTAGGTGTAAGGTGGTGCTCCCCCGAGAGCCGCCGAGCCGATAGAAACTGGCCAGCCAGCGCAGGCAGTCTGGTTGATGCCCGCACTGACGGTCAATGATGAGCCCGCGGCGTCGGGCGGGACGACATCAGCATGCGCGGCGTCTCCCGAAATGATGTTGCCGTCGGTGGGGGCGTCTTCGCCAGGGCCGTCGAGCACCAACTCGACTCGGTCATCGCCGGGCGCGACGTCAGCGACCACCGCGACATCACCGTGGCCGGTGCCGCCGTCGTTGAAGATCCGAGCGTCGGGCAAGCCCAAGGCATCACCGGTCTCGCCTGCCGCGATTCCGCCGTCGCGAGTCCCCACTTGACCGTCGACACCCAAGGCATCGAACGTCTGGAACCCGGCATCGTTGCCATCCGCCGACTCTGCGTCCACCGAGGAATTGGAACCGCCCTCAGATTCGCCGGTGCCTGCCTCGTCGACGGCCACCCCGGTTTCTGCCGGGCCAGATCCATCCAACATCGCGGCGTCGCTGCCGCCATCGTGAAACACAACGGGGGCGTTGGTCAGCCCGCTACACCCACCTACGAGGACCACCAAAACCAACCATGCACCCGCGACCCCCAACCGTGGAAATCGCGTCAATTTCATCGTCCACTGATTGTAGTCAGGAGTACAGGTCCCGTCAAACGAGATGTCTCGGGGGTTGTCCATTGCAAACCCACGCCGCTCGCGCCAGTCTGCAGCCCGGTCACGATGCCCATCATTTCATTTCCCGGTGCCTCTGCATTCACTCCTGCCAGACTGGCCAAACGCCTGGCGAAGATTCAAACCGCCAACCCGCAGGTCTCGGCGATCGCCGCCGAGTTCATCCATTTTGTGGAACTGACCTCGCCCCTGCCCGAGGCTGAGCAGGCGGTTCTGGCGCGCGTGCTGCGCTACGGCCCGCGCGCGTCCAAGAGCCAACTCGATGGTCGGCGGCTGCTGGTGGTTCCGCGCATCGGTACGATTTCGCCCTGGTCATCCAAAGCAACCGACGTGGCCCACAACTGCGGGTTGCAAAGCGTGCGCCGGATCGAACGAGGCATCTGGTACACCGTTGCGGGCGAGGTCAGCGACGAACCAGCCCTGCGCGCGGCCCTGCACGACCGCATGACAGAATCGGTGCTGGCCCGCGAAGCCGAGGCCGAGCGCCTCTTTGCCCACGCCCAGCCAAAGCCGCTACAAACCATCGACGTGCTGGCCGGCGGGCGCGGTGCCATCGAGGCCGCCAATGTGACCCTGGGTTTGGCTCTGGCGCCTGATGAGATGGACTACTTGGTGGAAAGCTTCCGCGGCCTTCACCGCAACCCGACGGACGTCGAACTGATGATGTTCGCCCAGGCCAACAGCGAGCATTGCCGCCACAAGATCTTCAACGCCGACTTCATTGTCGATGGCGAAAAGCAGCCCCATTCGCTTTTCCAGATGATCCGGCAGAGCACCGCGGCCAGCCCAGCCGGCGTGCTGTCAGCCTACAAAGACAACGCCGCCGTGATGCAAGGACCCGACGCGGGCCGTTTCTTTCCTGACCCGGACAGCAACGTCTACGCCTTTCATCGCGAGCCGGTGGGCATCCTCATGAAGGTCGAGACGCACAATCACCCGACTGCCATCTCGCCCCATCCGGGCGCCTCCACGGGCTCGGGCGGCGAAATTCGCGACGAAGGCGCCGTGGGCCGCGGGTCCAAACCCAAGGCGGGGCTTACCGGATTTGTCGTGTCGAACCTGCGCCTGCCCGGGGCCGTGCAGCCCTGGGAAACCGACTTCGGCAAACCGAGCCGCATCGCTTCGGCGCTCGATATCATGCTGGAAGGGCCGATCGGGGGCGCGGCGTTCAACAACGAATTCGGCCGCCCCAACCTGGCCGGCTGTTTCCGCACGTTTGAGATGGAAGTGCCTGGTCCCACTGGCCCCGAGATTCGCGGCTACCACAAGCCCATCATGATCGCGGGCGGATTGGGCAATGTGCGCCTGCCCCACGTGCATAAGGCCGAGGTGCCGCCGGGCGCGGCGCTGGTGGTTTTGGGCGGTCCTGCCATGCTCATCGGCCTGGGCGGCGGCGCGGCTTCGTCCATGGCCTCCGGCGCGTCCGAGGAGGATCTGGATTTCGCCTCGGTCCAGCGCGACAACCCCGAAATGCAGCGCCGTTGCCAGGAAGTGATCGATCGCTGCTGTGCCCTCGGCGACGCCAATCCCGTCCACTCGATCCACGACGTGGGGGCGGGCGGTCTGTCCAACGCCTTGCCTGAACTGGTGCACGACAGCGGCCGCGGCGCCCTGTTTGAACTGCGCAAGATCCCCAACGACGAGCCCGGCATGTCGCCCAAGGAAATCTGGTGCAACGAAGCGCAGGAGCGCTACGTGTTGGCCATCGCGCCTGAAGGACTCGACCGTTTCGCCGATTTGTGCAGCCGCGAGCGCTGTCCCTTTGCCGTACTTGGCCAGGCCACGCCGGACGGCCGGCTGGTGCTGACCGATTCCCACTTTGGCAACCGGCCCATCGACATGCCGCTCGGCCTGTTGCTCGGCAAACCGCCCAAGATGCTCCGCCGGGCCGAACGCGTGCGCGCCGCAAGGAGCCCCTTCACTTCGGTCGGCGTGAATCTGCGCGAAGCCATCCAGCGCGTGTTGCGCCTGCCCGCGGTGGCGGACAAGACCTTCCTCATCACCATCGGCGATCGCAGCGTGACCGGCCTAGTATGCCGCGATCAAATGGTGGGTCCATGGCAGGTACCCGTGGCCGACGCCGCCGTGACCGCGACCAGCTACGACGGCTACACCGGCGAAGCCATGGCCATGGGTGAGCGCACACCGCTGGCCCTATTGAACGCGGCCGCCTCGGCACGCATGGCGGTGGGCGAGGCCCTGACCAACATCGCCAGCGCGCCCATCGCGGCGATCGGCGACGTGAAGTTGTCGGCCAACTGGATGGCCGCGGCCGGGCACCCGGGCGAGGACGCGCGCCTGTACGAGGCGGTTCGCGCCGTGGGTTCCGAACTGGCGCCAGCCCTTGGTATCGCCATTCCCGTGGGCAAGGACTCGATGTCGATGAGCACCCGCTGGCACGAGGCCGGCCAGGAAAGGCGCGTGACCTCGCCCTTGTCGCTCATCGTGAGCGCCTTCGCCCCTGTCACTGACGTGCGCCGGGCCTTGACCCCGCAGTTGCGCGTCGACCAGGGCGAGACGGAATTGCTCCTCGTGGACCTCGGCATGGATCACTATCGACTGGGCGGATCGGCGCTGGCTCAGGTTTACGGCCAAATCGGCGACGAAGCACCCGACCTCGATGATCCCGCGGCCTTCAAGACCTTCTTCGCCACCCTTCAAGAATTGAACGCCAAGGGCCTCTTGCTGGCGTACCACGATCGCTCCGACGGCGGTCTGTTCGTCACGCTGCTGGAAATGGCTTTTGCCGGCGGATGCGGGCTGGATGTGGATCTGTCGGGGTTGGCCTGCGCCGCCCCTGCCCTGCTTTTCTCCGAGGAATTGGGCGCGGTCATTCAGGTGCGCAAGCGAGATGGGGCGGCGGTACGCGCGGCCTTTTCCGGGTTGGCCAGACACATTCATGCCATTGGCCGCCCCGTCGTCGGCTCGGACATCGTCTTCCGCCGCGGCGACCAGCCCCTGCTTCAAGACACGCGGACGAACCTGCGGCGGATCTGGTCGGAAACCACCTTTGCCATGCAGACATTGCGGGACGATCCGGCCTGCGCCCGCGAGGAACAAGACGCCCGGTGCGACGAGAACGATCCGGGAATTTCGCTGCGCCTGACCTTCGACCCGAATCAAGACGTCGCGGCACCCTTGGTCAGCACGCGGCCGCGCGTGGCCATTCTGCGCGAACAGGGCGTGAACGGCCAGATCGAGATGGCCGCGGCTTTTCACCGCGCCGGTTTCGAGGCGGTGGACGTGCACATGAGCGACATCCTGAGCGGCCGCGCGGATCTGGAATCGTTCCGCGGACTGGCGGCTTGCGGGGGATTCTCATACGGCGATGTGCTGGGCGCGGGCGAGGGTTGGGCCAAATCGATCCTCTTCCACGCCCGGGCGCGCGCGGCCTTCGTCCACTTCTTTGCCCGGCCCGACACTTTCACGCTCGGGGTGTGCAACGGGTGCCAGGCGGTTTCCAATCTGAAAGAGATCATCCCGGGCGCGCAAGACTGGCCGCGCTTCGTGCGCAACCGTTCCGAGCAGTTTGAAGCCCGCGTGGCGCTTGTCCGCATCGAAGAAAGCCCGTCGGTGCTCCTGCGCGGAATGGCCGGCTCGCAAGTTCCCATCGCGGTGGCCCATGGCGAGGGCCGCGCCGAGTTTGAATCTGATGAGCAGCAGGCCCTGCTTGAGAAGTCCGGCCTGGTCGCCGCGCGCTTCGTGAACCACTACGGCGCGATTGCCAACCGCTACCCTGCCAATCCCAATGGCTCGCTCGGCGGCATGACCGCCATCACCACGCCTGATGGCCGCGTGACCATCCTGATGCCCCACCCCGAGCGGGTATTTCGGGCGGTCCAGCATTCCTTCCGGCCCGACGGCTGGGGCGAAGACGGCCCCTGGCTGCGGCTGTTCCGCAACGCCCGGCTTTTCGTCGGCTAGTTCCGCCCGTCAGAATTTCAGCCACGTTTTGGTCGTCGATGCATCCCGCTCGGCATCGTTGCTCCTCGGTTACATACGTCTAGTATGCGCCCTCGTCGCGACTCGCCGACCGGGCGCCTCGGCGGCCGAAATATGGCCGCTCTTCTGACGGGCGGAACTAATTTTGATCTATGATGCCGGCCATGCCGGTGATGATTGCATGGATAATGTGGGTCGCTGCCCAAGGCGCAGCCGGCCCGGTGGCCAAGCTGCCCGTTCCCGTTGCCAGAGAAATGTCCGCGGTCCTGGTGGCACTCAACAAAGTCCTCGGGCTGGAGAGCTGGCCCGGTCAGGGATTTGAGTCGTGCCTGGATCGCGGCGGCCTGGAGGCAACCGCCAAGGACGTCAGCGCGGAAGACACCAAAAACTGCGCTGATACCGCGCTGACCTCGGGCTTTGCCGAGCTGGGCCGCTCGTACGTGATTGGGATTCCCATGGCCGGCATTGGCCCGGTCACGGTGTTTGCAGTCGGCCTCGGCGCGGCCGAAGGCTGGGGCGCGTATTCGTGTGATGCCACCCGCCCCAAGTGTCCGCCGACCAAATTCGACGGCCCCTCCAAACAGGCCAAGCGGATGGCCGAGCGCTACCGTCGCGCCTGCGCCGACAAGGCGACCATCTGGCTGCCATCCCGCGAGGGCGTGTGCGGGGACAGCCCGATCCCCGAGCCAGCAACTCCGTAGCCAGCCCACTGCCCACTGCGGGCAAACCACGGGTGCGCGGAAGGGCACAGGGGTTAAGCGAGGCCTGGCAGGGAAATCTGGAACTCCTTCTCCTCGGTCTGCCGAGAAAAAGGTTGGGATGAGGAGTCCGGTCGGTAGCAAACATCCCGGAAACGCGTCTGTCCCATGAAACGGGGCGCATTGTGGGCTACAACAGGGGACAGCGACGCCGATGATTTTCCGTGTATTCCCTTTCGCTCGCCGATTGAGACCCGCCACCCGTTCCAGCCGCTGGCTCGGTGCCAGCTTGCTCGCGCTGGCCTCGGCGCTCTTGGCTCCGGCCGCGGCCCATGCCGAGGCATTCTCCGATGCCGCCGGGCGCGGGACGGTGAGCGCCTTTCTCTTCGCGTTCACAGCGGGGTTCCTGACCTCGCTCACCCCGTGCGTCTACCCGATGATCCCCATCACGATCAGCGTGTTCGGCGGACGCGGCGGAGTGCGACGCGCCCACGCGGTTGCCCTGGCGACCCTGTACGTGGCGGGCATCGCCACCATGTTCGGCACCCTCGGCACCACCTTCGCGCTGCTTGGCAGGGCTTTCGGTACCTTCTTGGCCAACCCGTGGGTGGTGGTGCCTCTCGCGCTCTTCTTCTTCTCCATGGCGGCCTCGATGTTCGGCGCCTTTGATCTAGCGCTGCCGTCGGGGCTGCAGCAGCGACTGGCGAGGGTGGGAGGACGTGGTTTTATGGGCGCGTTCCTCATGGGCCTGGTCGGCGGACTCATCGCCGCGCCCTGCACCGGGCCGCCGCTGGCTGGAATTCTCGCCTATGTCGCGACCACGCGCGATGGCTTGCGGGGCTTCTTGCTGTTGGCGACCTACGCGGCCGGGATCGGCGTTCCCTTCTGGGCGATTGCCGGCTTTTCGCTACACTTGCCCAAGTCGGGCGCCTGGATGGAGGGCGTGAAGAGCGTCTTTGGGATCGCTCTGACCGTGGCTGGCCTCTACTACCTGCGGGTCGTGTTTCCCTGGCTGGCGCAGGTGACCGGCCGTTCCACCGGCTTTCTTGTCGCGGCTGTGATCGTCGCTGGTCTGGGCATTCTCCTCGGCGCCGTCCATCTGTCATTTCATGCGAGCGCACGCACGCGCCTGCGCAAGGCCATTGGAATCGTGCTGGCAGTGGCGGGCGTTTTCGCCACCATCAATTTCGTCCTGACCCCCAGGATCGCCCTACAGTGGTTGACCACGGAGGCCGCTGGATTGGCCCATGCCCGGGTCAGGGGCAAGGCAATCGTGATGGATTTCACCGCCGACTGGTGCCTGCCCTGTCGAGAATATGAAGTCAGCGTGTTTGCTCGACCCGAGGTCGCCGCCCTGCTGGAAGACTTTGTCCTGGTGAAGATCGATCTGACCCGCGAAGACCAGGACGACGCCCTGCCTGCCCTGAAGGATCGCTACGGCGTCGCCACCCTGCCGGCTGTGCGTTTCCTCGCCCCTGGCGGTCAGATTGTGGGCCGCGTCGACAACCTGGTTCCGTGGCGCGAGTTCCGCTCCGCCCTGCTTGCGGCACGGACGGCAGCGGAGGGAAAGTAGGCAGGAGGCTGGAGCCTAGAAATCCAGGCCGCCGGCGGGAATCGCGCAGGCCGTGGTGCTGTACGTTCCCCACCACCAGATCTCGTCCTGGGTGTCGGTTCCGCCGCTGATGTCAATGACGTTGTAGCCCGCGGTCTTGGCCGCTGGAATCGGCCCGGCGGCACAAGCCAACTGACTGCCGTTGATTCTGATTGTGCGGCTCGCATAGTCCGAGCCATAGCAATTCCAGTTGGTAATCGTGTCGCAGGTCACGTAGCAAAGCGGATTGGTGGTCAGGAACTTACCTGGGTGGCCGGCCGACGCTGGCGCGGCTGGGCTGTTGCCCGACACAACCACGCAATCGCGCGCGACTGCCGATACCGTGGCGGAATCTGCCGAGCTGCAAGCGCCGCTGGCGTTCCGAGCAGACACAACATAGTCGTATGTCGTCCCGACGACGGCGCTGGAGTCCACATACGGGCTGGCCGTGGCTGTGCTGAGCACTGCGAAAGCAGCGGTGCCAGTCCTTCGCCTAATCTGGTACGAGGTGGGCGCGCCAGTCGATGCGGTCCATGACACTGTCACGCGCCGGACACCCGCCGTCGCCTTGACGCCGGTGGGAACCGAAGGCGACGAGCAGGACACCGCGGACACAGCCGGCGTTGAATTGCCCGACGCACAGGTGCCGCTCGCGTTGCTGGCGCTCACCACATAGTAGTAAGTCTGGCCTGCAGTCAGAACCGTCGAGTCCACGAACGTCACTGCGGTCTGGTTGGTGCTCACCGCGGCGAAGGTTCCCGTCGCGCTATCCGTGCGGGATACCGTGTATCCCGTGGGACTTCCCGCCGGGATACCCCAGGCGACGGTAATCTTGCCATTCGTGTTGTTCGCAGTCGCCGTCACGCCGGTCGGCACGCTCGGCGGCACGCAGACCGGTTTGGCGGAAACCTCGGCCGAATTCGGCGAACTGCAAATGCTATTGCTGGCGGTGACCATGTAGTAGTAGGTCGTGCCGTTCACGAGCGTCGCGGCTGCATCGACGAATGTGACCGTCGGGGCCGTCGCAGTCCCGGCCGAGGTGTACCCGACACCAGGGGTCGTGCTGCGCGCGATATTGTACGAAGCGGCGCCGGCAACGGCCGTCCAAGTGAGGGTCACCTGCTTGTTGCCGGCCGTGGGGGTCACAGTCGTCGGTGCCACCAACGTGCAGACCGCGACCGGCTTGGTAGACACCTGGGCCGAAGGCGCCGACAGGCAAGTGCCATTGCTCGAACTGACCACGTAGAGATAGGTCGTCCCATTTGTGAGAGGCGAGTCTGTGTAGCTGGTCCCGGTCAGGTTGGGAATGTCGGTGGACCCATCGGCGCCGCCTGTCCTGCGCGTGAGGGTATACGACGTCGCTCCCTTCGCGGCCGTCCACGACAGCGTGACCTTGGCGTCACCCGACGTCGCCGTCAGGGTCGGAACCGACGGAGGCACGCACACCGGCTTGGCTGAAACCTCGGCCGAGGGGGCAGACAGGCAAGACCCGTTGTTGGCGTACACGACATAGTAGTAGGTCTTCCCGTCCACGAGACCCGTATCGGTGAAGCCGAGGCCAGTCACCGTTGCTGTGCTGTCGGTATACGGTCCACCCGTGGCAAGGCCGCGCCGGACCTGATACGAACTGGCGCCGCCGCTCGAGACTGTCCACGCCAACACGACCTGGGAATCGCCGGCTGTGGCCACCAGATTGGTTGGCTTTGACGGCGGCGTGCAAGCCGGCGTGGCGGTCACCTCTGCGGAGTTTGCTGAACTACACACCCCGTTGCTGGCGGTAACCACGTAGTAGTACGAGGTCCCGTTCACGACGCCAACATCGGTGAACCCGGCCGTGCCCGAAGTGCCCACCAGTTGGTACCCCGCGGCCGAGGTCGTGCTGCGTAAAATGCGGTAGGAGACCGCCCCTAGTGACGCGGTCCAGGTCAACGCCACCGAGCCGTTGTTTGCCTGAGCGACCACGCCGATCGGCACTGCAGGCGGCGTGCAGGTTGGTGCTGACGGAACCTCCACCGAGTTGACCGAGCTACACGCGCCATTGCTAGCCGTGACCACGTAGTAGTAGGTAGTCCCGTTCGAGACATTGATGTCGACGAAGCTCGTGCCATTGGTCGTGGTAAGCGAAACGTAGCCCGTACCGGGTGTGAGGCTGCGCCCGATGCTGTACGAAACCGCGCCAAGGGAAGCCGTCCAGGCCAGTGAGACCTGACCGTTGCCGGGCGTGGCCTTGGGCACAACCGGCAGCGGCGGAGTGCAGGTCCCGGTCGGCGTGACAGTGGCCTCAAGGGAGGGAGGCGATTCGCAAGTCGCGATCGCGTTGACCGAGGTCACCACGTAGTAGTAGGCCAATCCGCCGGTCAGACCGATGTCGATGTAGGGTGACGCTGCGGCCGTGGGCGGCGTTCGCTGGGTTGTGTAGCCAGAACCCGAAACGTTGCTTCGCTTGACGTTGAAGCCGGTGGGCGTGCCGCCTCCGGCGCCCGGCGTCCACGAGATCGTGGCCTGCAGAGCCCCCGACGCGGCCGCCACAGCGGTTGGCACCGCAGGACGCACGTAGGTGACGTCGTCGGGACAGATCACGCCGGTTCCGGTGCAGGTTTCGGCCGGATCGCACAGATTCGAGTCGGTGGATTGGCGACAGATGGTTCCGGCGGGGGCTACGTCGTCGGCCGGACATTCTGGATCGGTTCCTGAGCAGCTCTCGGCCAGGTCGCACAAGTTCTCGGGCGCAACCGTGCGGCAGACCGTGCCCGCGGTCACAAAAGTATCGTCTGGGCATTCGGGACTGGACCCCGAACAGCTTTCGGCGATGTCACAGTCACCGGCGGCTCCGCGACAGACGGCCGTGGCTGGCGCGTACTGGTTAGCCGGACACTCGGAGCTGACACCGTCACAGACTTCAGCCAGGTCGCAAAGGTCGACGGCTGGGCGACACACCGTGCCGGCGGCCAGCGGCCGGCCAGCGCTTGAGCAGGACGAAGCCGGCGGGGCATCGTGAGCAACGTCACGCGCGACATCGGCAGCGCCATCCCGGAATCCGTCCTGTGGAACATCCGCCGCGCGGTCAGACCCGCCGCTGGCATCAACGTTGAGCCCCGGGGCGTCTGGGCCATCCTTGGCAGCCAGCCCATCTTGGACGGCTGATCCATCTGACACAACCAGCCCGTCTCGAACCGCCGGCGCATCCGGCACTCCACCAAAATCGATCGTCGGGTCGGCGTCTTTGGCAATCTGCCCGTCAGCGCCCACGCCAGCATCGGGGCCAGGGTCAAGACCGCTCGGCTTTCCCAGATTCACACAAGCCCCCAACCAAACCAGGCAAACTGCCCAAGTGAAGGCCGCGAGGTTGCGCGTCATGAATCATTGCTCCTAGTAGAATTGCCGACGTCCGAATCTGGCTCGACCCCAATTGTGGGCAAGGCACCGCGGCGAGCACAAGCCCTTTCTTCGCCGAACCCAAGGCCGATCCGTCCGACGGCGAACCGCACTTGTCGACTACAGCCCCTACATGTTTGCGATGCTGACGGTTTCGCCGTGAAGCGCGCGCTTGCGGATCGCGGTTGCCTGCTCACGCAGGTTGTCGGCCGCGCCCGCCCTGCCCGTCCGCTCCTCGTACTCTGCGTAGGCGGCGAAGGCTCGGCCCAGTTCCAGCTCAGCCTTTGACGTTCCGAGCACCTCGACGGCACGATCGAACACCTCACGCGGGCCGCCGCGTTCCGAATCGCCGGACGCGCCCCGGGCCAGGGCCGTGGCCAACACACGCAAAGCTGCGCCCACCAGTGGACCGGCACCAATCTTTTCACCCTCGGCCGCGGCCCGACTGGCGTGCTCGCGCGCGCCCACAAGGTCTTCGCGGGCCAGGCAGATCTCGGCCAGCCCGCGGTCGGCCTCGGCGCACAGTCGCCGCGCCCCAAATTTGCGCGCGATGTCCCGCGCGGCTTTCAGTTCGGCCTCGGCTTGTGCAACCTGACCGAGCGCCAGATGGCACTCGCCGATCTGCAAGCCCACGTGACACTCATTTAAACATTCCCCCATCTCGCGTGCCACGCCGCGAGCCTGCTCCAGCAGGTTTTGCGCCAGGTCGGGGTGACCAGCCTCGCGCGCCAGGCTTCCCAAATCCAGCAGGGAAAACACAATTCCATGGGGATCACGCGTGGTCTTGCTGATCAGAAGCGCCGCCTGGAAACTCCGCTGCGCGCGGCCCAGCTCGCCCATCTGCGCCTGCACCAGCCCCATCCACGATAGGGTGAGCGCCCGGCCGCGATCGTCGTGCAGTTCATCGCGGATGGCCAGGGCGGCCTTGTGACAACGAATCGCCTCGTCCGGTCTGCCAATGAAATAGTTGACCCGACCGATGTCGTCCAGACTGGCTGCCACGCCGGGCCGGTCACCCGCCAGATCGAAAAGCAGGTTGGCCATGTCCAGGTGTTGCAGCGCCAGTCGGTAGTCGCCGAGCGAGCGATGGATGCGGCCGATGCGCGAATGGGCGGCTCCGCCCTTGGCCGGCAAGTCCAAACGCCACGCCACCTTCAGCATCTCGCCGAAATGGGCCAGGGCCTCGCGGCTGCGGCCCAGCCGAGCCGCCGCGTCGCCCACCTTGTGGCAAACATCGATCTTGAGCAGAGCATCGTCCGCGCCGAGCAGACCAATGCCCTGCATGTACAAGGCCCTTGCCCGCTCGTAGCGCCGCAGTTGACCAGAGAGATCCGCGGCGGCCAGGTAGGCGAGAGCCGCCCGGCGGTCATCACCGCCCTCGGCGTAGAGGCCCGCGACGTACTCGCGCTGCTCGCTTGACGGCGAAGCGCCAAGTCTGGCTTCAAGCCACTGGGCGGCAAAACGCCGGCGCTCAGCCAAGCGCCGCGGATCGAGCGTGGCTTCCACCAAACCGCGCATCGTCGGCTCGACAAAAGCCCACGTGATGTCAGTCCCGGCCAAAATCGGATCAGGGGTCTGATCGACGAAGCCGCGCTCGCGCAGCGAAACCAGCAAGCGCTTGGTTTCCTCGATGGACGGATCCGGGGCAAACACAATGGTCGAGTCCCAGGGATCGGCGCCGATGCGTCCCAAGACCACCACGCCGCCGACCCAGAAGACAGAACCCATGGCCAACGCCCGGCCGAGCAATTCCCGCTCAGCCGACGACAGCGTGGCCAGACGCGCCTGGGCCGCCGCCTCGGGGCCAAGCGCGATGGGCTCCTGTCTTGCGCGCTCGCTGTCGAATGACCACGATCTCGCCGTGGCCGCAACCAAGATGCCGTGCTCGTGATACACGCCCAGGAGCTGCTCAAGCAGAAAAGGATTGCCGCCCGACTCGATGGCCGCCCGCTCCGCCAATCCCGGCGCCAGCGATTCAGCGCCCAGGGCGCACTGGATGAACACATCCATTTCCAGGGGCGCCAGCGGCTTCACATCAATGCGCGCATGGCTGCCTTCCTGTTTCATCCACCCGGGCCGGCGGACAAACAACTCGGGCCGCGCCGTTGCCACCACCACGATGGGCGCCTCGCCCAGCTCGGCCGACAGGCAATGCAGGACATCCAGAGACGCATCGTCAGCCAGATGCAAATCGTCGACCACAAGGGCCAAGGGGTGCTTGCGCGCATCCTCTTCCAGAAAGCGTCCCAGTACCGCCCGCGCCATGTCGAGCTGCCGCTCGGGCTGCATGGCCAGAGACTGAGCCAGCGGGCTTTCCGGCATGTCGAACCCAAAGAACTGACCGAGCAACCCCGCCACCTCGGTCACGCGGCGATCCCCGAACACCGCCTGCAGTTCGGCGCGAAACGCGGCCTGTGCTGTGCTGTCGTCCATCTCTGCCGTGATGCCAAACCGCTTTCGCAGCAGGGCTGCGAGCATCGTGAAAGGCGCTGCCGGGCCATTGACCAGCGGCTGGCTGCTGGCAAGGAAGACACGGAATTCCCCCGCCTTGTCCACGCCCTTGACCCATTCCTGAACAAGACGGGTCTTGCCCAGCCCGCTCTGGCCAGTGACCGTCACAAACTGCGGCGCATCAAAACGAAGGGCCCGGCCAAGGGCCGCATCGAGCCCGCGCCGCTCCTGCTCGCGGCCCACAAACCCTCGAACCCGAAAGTCACGCTTCTTGCCGTCTCGCTCAAGGTCCATCACACCTTGATAGAGGCTCTGTGAAGGAAGGCAAAAAACCCGGTTGATCCGCCGACCGCCGCGAACGACGCCTACATGGCGATGATGACGACGCCCCGCTTCGGATCGGCGTCGCGGTTTGGGTGGTCGCCAGCGTCATTCGCCGGATGGTCGTCGTCGCGCATATCCGGAACGGGCAACTCGAGCTGGGGTCGGTCCCCACCACGGCGCTCGTTCTCTTCGCGTCGTCGGATCTCGTCTATGATCCAGGGCTCAAGCATTGGATAGCCTTCTCATATGGCTTGCAACATCGCCGCCTGTCAGTCAAGAACCCAGAGCCCCGCTGGGACAAATGCCGTAGGATCCATAGGTTGCGTGTCAAATTCGGTTTGTGACCCGCCTGCAACGGAAGGCCTGAACCGGGCCAATTCCTGACACCCGTGTCACGGTTGGCGACCGCGAACCTCAAGTAACCGGCTGGCCTCCAGCTTTCCTCATCTTCCCGCGTCTGATGGCGTCGGCCGGGTGGCCACTTTCAGCAGATAGGGATCGCCGGCGTTGCCGTCGTGCTTGCCCTGGGACAGCCGTATCAGGACCGGTTCGGCCGGACAGGAGAACCCCCGGATGGAGACCGGCTGGCGCGCCTTGCCAGCCGCTGCTTCGGCCAGGAGTTGCCCATCGCGTTCGCGCAAGATTTCGATCCTGATCCTGACCCGGGATGGCGGACTGACTTCGATGTCCAGGTCGCGCGGCCCGGCAGCGGAATAGCGAAAAACGTCCACGTCACCCACCGACAGGTAGCCCGTGGTCGTTCCATCGGCCAGTGCCGACGCCTGAGCCGCATCGTCATTGGGCTCTGTCTCGACGTTGCCTCGCCCCTCGGGCGGCGCGGCCTCGGCACGCAAAACGTAGCGATGCTCGCGATCGAGCCCGCCGTCCGCGCGCACGACCACGTACAGCCATCGGCCCGCGCCAGCGACGCCGGCGTCACCCGCCGCGCCGGGCAGCGCAAGGTTGCGCAGTGCCAACTTCTCGCCCTTGCGGCCCCGCACCGCCACCAGCTTCTTTCCGGCCGAATCGCTGACGCCCAGGCTGGCGGCCACCCCTTCCACGGCCTCAAGGTCCACATTCAGAACCCAACCAGGTTCAATCGCCTCGATCGGCAGTCGAAACCAATCCTCGTCACGCCGCCAGCCATACAGCCCGGTCGCCAGCGCACTTCGCCCCTGCCACGCCAACTCGCCAGCCGATTCCAGCCGATCGTTGGGCTCGCGCTCGTCGGCGAAATCGAAATCAAGCAGCGTCGCCGCCAATTGATACGCATGGTCGGCTGGCGCGCCCGCATCCGCGGCCATGCGACCCTTGCTTGCAAGCGCCGCCTTGGCACGCAGGTAGTAGGTGCCGCCAGGCAGAACCGCCATGTTGGGTAGACCAAGCGTTTCCCCCGGCCCGGCCGCCACGGTCGTCTTGACCAGGTGCAGCCCTTCGTCGAGAAGATCGAGAACCAGCGCCAGCCCGGCCTCGGGCTGGGCGATCACGGAAAGGCGCTTGGCGCCGGCCAACGGGTCTGCGGGCGGACCGGCATCAGGAGACGCGACGATGCGCGGGCCAGGAACGACGACCTTGAAGACGTCGATGTCCGCCGCCCTGCCCGGCTCGCTTCTATCGATAGTTGCCTTCACGGCCGCGGTGGCAGGCGCGCCGGCCCACACAAGTTCCTGAGCCTCGGCCGGCGTGTTGTTGGGCTCGCGTTCAGCTGCGGGTGGCGCTGCCCCGCCGTCCTTTGGTCGCTGCACAACCACGACCGCTGCCGCGTCGCCGCGCCGAAAATGCGGCGCCCGCCGGCAAGAGACGTCACCCGCCAACAGCACAAACGCCGCCACAAAAGCACGGCAGCGCTGCGACGTGTTCATTTCGCGCCTGGCACCAACGCTGGGTCCACGCGGGGTCGGATGCCGGCCAGGAACTCTGCCTGCGCGACCAGAGCATCGCCCACCTTGGCCTCGCCCCGCAGCTTCCACAGGGCGGCTCCCCGGCGCAAAGGAACCACTTCCAACCTCAAGACGTCGCCGGGAAGCACGGGCTTGCGAAACTTCGCCTTGTCGATGGTCATCAGGTACATGACCTGACTGGCCGGATCAAAAGACGACTGGCGCGCCGCCAGCAAAGCCCCGGCCTGGGCCAAGGCCTCGATGATGAGCACCCCGGGCATGATGGGGTTGCCGGGGAAATGGCCCTGCAGAAAAAGGTCGCCCGCGCCGACCGTCTTGCGCGCAACGATACGATCCGCGTCGACCAGCTCGACATGGTCGATCATGAGAAACGGCGCTCGGTGCGGCAGGATGGCTTCGATGGCGCGGGTATCGAGCTCCATGGCCCGAGCTACTTCTTTTTCGCGGGCGCGGGCTTGCTGCTGCCGCCGGCCGCAGGCGCGGCCCCGGCACCCTTCTCTTCACCGGCGTTGTAGCGCCGGATGACCTCGTTAGTCAGGTCGAGATGGGGCTTGGCGAAGACCACGCCCTGGTTCTTGTCGAAGATCATGGTGAAGTTTTCGGCCGCGGCGATCTTGCCGATGATTCGCTGCAGGCGCTCAACGATGGGCTGGGTCGCCTCTTCTTCCTTGGCGGCCAGGTCCTGCTGATGGCGCATATAGGTCTGCTGGACCTTGGCCACGCGCTCCTGCAACTCGGCTTCCTTTTGGCGGACGGTGTCAGCCGGCAGGAGGGTCCGCTTCTTGTTGAGGTCCTCAATGGCCTTCTTGACGTCTTCCTGCTGCTCGTCGAGTTCCTTTTGCTTCTGATCGAAGACCTTCTTGAGGTTGGTGCGGGCCTTGCGCCCATCCTCGGTTTCGTAGAGCGCGCGGCGCAAGTCGACGTAGCCGAGCTTGATCTCCTCGGCCAGGGCCGGCCGAATCAAACCAGAAGCAATCACCAATCCGATCAGAGTAGAACGAATCATACGAGTCATCTCCATTTGTTCGCGGAAAGCCCATGGATATCACGCCCCGGTGCACGGGGCCACAGCGGAGATATTCCCCACCCAGGTTGATTTCCAAGCAACTTCTGGGGCCGGCTGCCGAAAACAGGGTATGTCCCTCCCTCGCGAAGTTCTGCCTGGCCGCACCTACATGATCACGCGTCGCTGCTCCGGGCGCCGATTCCTGCTGCGCCCAGATCAGGAGACCAACAACGCCTTCATCTATTGCCTGGCCGTTGCCGCCCAGCGATTCGGCATCCAGGTCATCTTCACCTACGCTGGATCAAACCACCATCACACGGGGATTATCGACCCCGAGGGTCGCTTTCCGGATTTCTTGGCGTACTTCCACAAGTACGTCGCCAAGTGCCAGAACGCCCTGCGCGGCCGCTTCGAAAACTTCTGGTCCTCAGAACACGCCAGCGTTGTACGGCTGGTCGAACGCGATGACATCTTGAAGAAGATGATCTACGCCTTGACCAATCCAGTGAAGGACCCGCTGGTCGACCACGTCTGGGAATGGCCCGGTGTGAATTCCTACGGCGCGACGGTCGACGGCACGATCCTCACCGCAACCAGGCCTGCCCATTTCTTTCGCAAAGACGGCATCATGCCCGAAACCGTCACCCTGCCCCTTACTCGGCCGCAGGGCTTCGAAGATATGGCCGCCGAGGAATTCGCGGCCCTCATCAAGGCCCGAGTGGCTGCCGCCGAAGAGTCCGCCGCAGCCGACCGTCGCACCAAAGGCATCAACGTTCTCGGACGCGAGCGCATCCTCAAGCAGGATTGGCGTGCCCGGCCCAAGAGCGCCGAGCCCCACTTCAAACTCAGCCCGCGCGTGGCCGCCATGAACCAATGGGCCCGCATCGAGGCCCTCACCCGCAACACCCACTTCATCGCCGCCTATGTTTCCGCCAAAGGCAAGTTCGCGGACGGTTCGCGCGATGTGGTCTTTCCCGCTGGCACATGGTGGCTGCGCAAGCACGCGAAGGTCCGCTGTGCAGACGCCGTTCCTGCTCCGACGTAGGACAGCGCTGTCTCCCAGACCGGGGCCTTGGTGCCGGCCGCGCCCGAGCACACCTGTGTCATGCGGGCGTTCTCACGCCCGCTCGTGACCTGCGGACGCCTCGCCGTTGACCGGGAATCGCGGGTTCTTCCCCCGGAAGCCCAAGCACGGCATGGACCGTCACCCGCGTCCTGCCATGTATTGACGCTCGGTCGGCCCCCGCGGCGCGCCGCCCAACAAATCAACCTGGTTCGGGGATCAGGCATGCGGCCGGCATTATCGTAGGTCGCCACGGTGTACTTGTCGGCGCTGGTGTCGTCCTCGAACCTTGGCAGAGACAGCTTCTCCACCTTGTCGGGGAAGGATGGGTCGTAGGTCGCCACCACAACACTGGTCTTGCCGTTGAACCCGGCCCAGGAACTGCGCACAGCCCGGCCAAGCGGGTCGTAGACTACTGATGACTTTGCCCCAGAGGCCGAAGACCGATCGACCTGGTAGGCGCCGCCAGCGGACGGAGTCTTGTAGCTTGTGCTGACATCATTGTGATTGGGCGGACTGGCCAGGCGAATCCTGCCGAAGCGATCATAGGTCCAGTTTGCCTCTAGACCGTTTGCGTCCTGCTGCCACACAGGAAGATTCAGCCCCATGTGATAGGCCGTGTGGGTCACAAGACCCACGGGATCAGTGACAACCGTCGGGCGGCTGCCTTCAATATCATCGTACTCGATGGTGGTTGTGCGCGTCTCGCCGGTCTTGTCAACCGCAGTGATGGTCTTGGGCAGGCCAAGGTCGTTTCTGGTGTAGGTGATTTCAAGGTGCTGGCTCGTGTCGCCATCCGGCTGTACGGTGACCTTCTTGAGCAGCCGCGACGAGTTGGGGTAGTATTCGTAGCTCTTCTTTCTCGACGCTGACTCGCCGTTGATTTTGCTAATCGATTCGACTGAAGTTGGACGACTGAGAATCCAGTTCGTGGTGTCGTTCAAATATGTTGCGGTGGTCGAATCCACCGTCCCGGCAATCATCCCCTTGCGTTCGCGATAGGACACATTGCCATACGAATCATATTGGAAGGTCTCGACACTGTGCCGCAGGGTTGTTTCAGCCCCACCGATTGCAGCGATCTCGACCTGGGTGTAGTCCGCGGTGTCTAGCCCCATCGCATAGGGTTGCCCTGCCTGGTCCACGTTTCCAGCAACCACTTTGTAGGTCATCGTGGTCTTGGACTTGAGAGCCCTGCCGTCAGCCAGCGTCACGGTGTCGGTCACGGTAGCCGGTCTTTCGGCGAACGGATAGGAGGTCCCACGGCGGGTGGCGTTGTCTGCCGTCACTACCCGAACCTCGCCTGTCTGCGCGTCGGTTGTGGTCCGCGTGGAGAAGCCCAACCATCCCCGGCCGAGCATATCAATGCGGGCACCGGAATAGCTGTAGTCGTATGAAACCGCCGGGTCATCGCCAGGCCCTGGGTCCAACTTGTGCTCCGAGACGACCCAAAGCCCCCTCTTGGGACAACTGAGCGGATGCTTGCATGTGGTTGTCTCCATGGTCTCTTTCCAGGGGGAGTACGTTACAGACGTGGTGGCGCCGGTTCCGCTATGAAAGGCCGTGACCATGTCGGCCTTCTTCCCGTCGTGCATGTAGATACTGATGCTTTCGCCCTCCAGCATCATGAGGTCGGTAAGGCCGTCGCCGTTCACATCGATCGCCTTGAAGTACTTCGGATCCGAGTCTGGGGTCCCCTTGATCACCGCGCCGCCGTCCCCCTGGGAAATCGTGGTTGGCGGGGAAAGGCCCGTCCCATTGGAAAGGAACACCCGCAACGGAAGCGCCTCGAGGTGACGAGGAGCCGAAATGATATCATCACGGCCATCCTGGTTTACGTCCATTACAATGAAGTTGTCATGTCCATTGCCATCAGAGTAGATGGTTTGGTCATTGGGGACGGGCGACGCCCCCGCTGTGTCCGTCGCGACACAGTTGAACACGGGACTGACGCTGCTGGGGTCGCCGCCCGGCTTTCCGCCCACGCACACGCCTGCCTGGCAGTCGCCTACCTTGCCCTCGCCGCAGCCAGTGCCGTCAGTTGCTGCAGGATTTGAACAATTGCCCGAGTCTGGGTCGCAGATCCCGACGGCGTGGCACTCGTCGCTCGCTTTGCACACGACCCCAAAGCACTTTTCGACCTTGCAATCCATGGCGCAGCCGTCGCCGGGCGCCGTGTTCCCGTCGTCGCATTCCTCGCCTTGCTCGACCTGGCCGTTGCCGCAGAGGGGAACTTGGCTGCACAACGGGCCTACGACTTGTTCCGGAACCTTCTGCCCGATCAATCCTCCGTCGCCGATCTCGCCCGCGGCATTGTCGCCCCAACACCATAGGCTGCCGTCTTGCCGTCTGCCGCAGGTGTGGCCGCTCCCAGCCGCAACATCTGCCCAGGCCTGGCTTGCACGGGTGCCAAGCGGTTGACATGGGTTCCGTCGCCAACCTGGGCGCTTTCATTGTCGCCCCAGCACCACAGGCTGCCATCACTGCCTACGCCGCAGGGGTGCGCCGCGCCCCCGGACGTGCTCGTCCAAGTGGCGCTGCCCACCATTCTCGGCGTCAGGCTGCCCGTGGTCGACCCGGTGCCAAGCTGACCAAAGCTATTGGCGCCCCAGCACCACAGGCTACCGTCCTGTTTGACCGCGCAGGTGTGCGCGCCGCCGGCACCCACGCCGAGCGCCACGCTGGCCCAGGTCGCGGCCCCGATCTGAACGGGGCTCAGGCTGTCCGAGGTCGAGCCATTGCCCAATTCACCGTCGGTGTTGCCGCCCCAGCACCAAAGGGTTTCGTCAGCCTTGACCCCGCAGGTGTGCCAGGTTCCAACGGCCACAGAGACCCAATTCATCCCCACGACTTCCACGGGCACGCTGCTGTTGGCCTGCGTGCCGTTGCCCAGGCCCCCGTGCGCGTTGTCGCCCCAGCACCACAGGCTGCCGTTTCGCTGCACGCCGCAGGTGTGTTGACGGCTACCCTGAACCCGCCTCCAATCCTGCCCGGCGACCTTTTGCGGCGTCGATGCCGCCTCGGTTGTTCCGGCTGGCCCTTTTCATTGGCGCCCCAGCACCAGAGGGTCGCGTCGCGGCGGACAGCGCAACTGTGGTGTTCCCCGGCAGCCACTGCGGTCCAATTCCAGGTTGTCGTCCCGGCCTGGACTGGGATGGAGCTTCGGGTCGTTGTCCCGTTGCCGACTTGCCCATAGAAATTGTCGCCCCAACACCACAGGCTGCCGTCAGTGCGAACCGCGCAACTGTGTTCCCCGCCGACGCGGATGTCGGCAATCGACGCGCAGGCTATGGTTCCCTGGCAAACGCCGACGGTGCAGGCATCTCCCTGCGACTCTGCGTTGCCATCGTCGCACGGGGTTTTGTCGAGCTTCGTGGGATTCGAGCACTTTCCACTTGTTGAATCGCACACGCCTTGGGTGTGGCACTGGTCGGGCGTTGGGCAGGTTACGGGCGTGCCAGCCTTGCAATGCCCGGCCCCGTCGCAGGTTTCGCCGCCGTTGCAGCCATTGCCGTCCCCACAGTCTGCGCCAAGCTCACGTGGCACGTGGGTGCAAACGCCGGCCGAGCAACTGTCAGTCGTGCAGGGGTTGTTGTCGTCGCACGACCGCAAGCAACCCGACGGCCCCACCCCGCTTTGGTAGGTAATTGCCGGTGCGTCCGTCTACAAATCGTTTCCGATTGTGAACTCAAAGACCGATGATTGTTCGCCGGGCAGTGGCTTGTACGGGAAGCCCCACTCAAAGCGCAGGGGGCCGATGGGCGAGAACCAGCGCAGGCCGAAGCCCCAGCTTGAACGAAGGCTGTTGAGAGGGAACACGGCGTTGCAGGGATTCTGGGAGACGTCGGCATAGGCGGGCGCGTCCCGGCAGTACTGCTTTTCCAAGTTGTAGGCGTTGCCCACGTCGGTGAACACCACGGCGCGGATGTTGAGCTTCTCGAAAATGGGCATTTCGAGTTCCACCTTGCCGACCACCTGCATGTTGCCGCCAACCGAGAAAGTCCGCAGGGACGAATCGGGGTTCTGCGCCTGGGGAACCTTGATCTGGGGACCAAGCGAGGCCAATTGAAAGCCGCGCACGTCGTAGATGCCGCCCACAAAGTAGCGTTCGTAGATGGGCACGCCCTGCGGATCGCGGCTGATGACAGCGCCGACGTCCCCTTTCAAACGCAAAACCAGGGGTCCCCACACCGGATAGAAGTAGCGCACGATGCCCTGAAAGCGCGAGTACTGGGCCTTCGACCCAAAAGCCGGCTCGGCAAATTCGGCGGACAGGGTATTGAACCAGCCGCGGCTGGTGAACATGCGGTCGTTGCGCGAGTCATAGGTCAGCGCGATACGCCAGGACGAGGAAATCCCGGAACGCATCAGATTGGCCAGCGTTTGCGGAGGCAAAGGGCTGCGCTGGCCGCCGCTGAAAAGACCGCTGCTGCCACCCGTGGTGACGGCGACGTCCTGCAACGTGTACGTGAGATACATGCGCAGGTAGTCGCTGAGCAGGTAGCCCCAGGTCAGGCTGCCGCCCTTGGCCTGACGGGTGAACAACTGGTAGTAGCGCTGTTGACTGAACAGATTGAAGCCGAAGTGCCAGTCGGTATCCAGAAAGTACGGCTCGTCGAACTGCAAACTGAAAAGCTGGCGCAGCGTCGACATCTGGGCCTGCAGAATCAGCGACTGGCCCCGGCCGAAAAGATTGTTTTGCGAAATCTGCGCCTGAGCGATGAAGGACTCGACCGATGAAAAGCCAGCGCCGATCTGGAAAGCGCCGGTCTGCCGCTCCGCCACGTCGACGTTGACCTCCATGGTGTCGTCGCCCGAGCCACGCTTGGTGCTGGTGTCGACCTTTTCAAAGAAGCCTAGGGATGTGACCCGCCGTTTGGACAAATCCAGGGCCGACTGGCTAAAACGCTCACCCTCGTAGATGCGCAGCTCGCGTCGGATGACCTTGTCGCGCGTCTTCGAATTGCCGTGAATGTTGATGCGCTCAAATGTGACTTCGGCGCCCTTCTGGATGTCAAAGAACAGGCTCACAGTCCGTTCCTTCTCGTTGACTGTGGTCTCCGGGGTGGAGTTCACATAGGCGTAGCCCCTGTCTTTGTAGTACTCGGCGATTGACTGAACGTCCTGCGCCACTTTGGAACGGTTGAATATCTCCCCCGGCTTGACCTGCAGGCGAGACAGAAGAACCTCCGGCTTCTCCAGAAGGTCGCCCTTCATCTCGATGCTGCCAATGCGGTACTGTTCGCTCTCCTCAATGGCGATGGTGATGTAGAGCGAGCGCTTGTCGGTCGACAGTTCCAGGCGGGGCTCCGCGACCTTTACATTGATATAGCCGCGATCGAAGTAGGTGCCCTGAATCAGGGTCAGGTCGCGCTGGAACACATCTTCGCGGTAGGTGCCCGACGAGGTCAGGGCCGCGAAGAGATCACCGGCCTGGGTCATCATGACGTCGCGCAGTTCCTGATCCGTGACGTGCTTGTTGCCGGTGAAGTTGACCCGACGGACGGCCACCTTGCTGTTCTCGTGCACGTGGAAGTAGACGTCGACCTGGCCCGGACTGTCGCGGCGCAGTTCGTAGTCGACATCCGCCATGTAGAAACCGCGCTGCAGGTACAGCTCGCGAATCTTCTCAACGTTCTTCTTGATCTTGGCCAGGTTGAGAATCTGTTCCTTCTTGATGTCGAGGACTTCGTTGATCTTGGTCAGCCCGACCTCCTCGTGTCCCGACACGTAGATCTTGCGGATGGCAGGCTTCTCTTTGAGCACGTAGGTCACCACCACACCGCCCGGGGCGTCGGCGGTCTCGACCTGCACATCCTCGAAGTAGCCCATCTTCCAGATGGTGCGCACATCCTCCTGCAAGAACTCCTTGTTCAGCGACGAGCTGGGCAGGGTGTGCAGGTTGACCTTGATGGCATCGTCTTCGACCTTGCGGTTGCCGCGAAACTGGACGCGCATCACCTTCAGGCTGGGGACCTTGATCGACGTTTCGGGCTTGGTCTCGGGATCGAGCGACAAGGAGGGCGGCCGCAGGCGCTGGGAAGACGGCGCCGGCGCCGGCGACTCGTCGTCATCCTGGGCCAACGCAGGACTGGCCACAAACGCGGCCAGGACGACCGCGAGTGCCAGACGCGACTGGCTCACCCTTCCTCCTGAATGCGCCCGTCGACCATGCGCAACTTGCGGAAGGCCCGCCCCGCCAGTTCATCGTTGTGGGTGACGAGCAGCAGGGTCATTCCCAATTCGCGGTTCAACTCGAAAAACAAATCGTGGATGGCCCGCCCGGTCTTGGTATCGAGGTTGCCGGTGGGCTCGTCCCCGAGCAGCAGGCGGGGCGAGAGAAAAAGCGCGCGCGCCAATGCCACACGCTGTTGCTCGCCCCCGGACAGCTCGCCGGGGCGGTGGCGCATCCGGTCCTGCAGCCCCACCCGCGCCAGGATGGACTCAGCGCGCTCGATGCATTCCTTGCGCGGACGGCGGGCGATGAGCCCAGGCATCATGGCATTTTCCAGGGCGGTGAACTCGGGCAGCAGATGGTGGAACTGAAACACAAAGCCGATCTCGCGATTGCGGAACGAGGCCAACTTAGCCGCGGACATGTCGGTGACGTTCACGCCGTCGAACAACATCTGGCCCTTGGTGGGAATGTCGAGCGTGCCGAGCAGGTGCAGCAGGGTCGACTTGCCCACGCCAGAAGCGCCCACCACCGAAACCAGCGCCCCCGGTTCGAGGTCGAGGTTGATTCCACGCAGGACTTCGATCGAACGGCCGCCGTGCTCGAAGATCTTCCACAGATCCCGCACGAGCACGCGTGCGCCGCCAGGACCTTTGCCTGGCGTGGGTTCGACAGCGCCGGCTGTCCGATTTGCCATAGAGATTGGCACCGTAGCCACCCGATCGGGGTCTGTCAATGTGCTCACTCGTACCTCAATCCGTCGACCGGACGCATGCGCGACGCCAGCAGCGCCGGATACACGGTGGCCAGACAACACAGGGCCATGGCCGAGGCCGCCAGGACGATAATCTCGCCCGGCCGCATCACCACGGGCAGCTTGCTGATGTAGTAGACGTCGGTGGGCAGGGGCAAGCCGTACTTCTCGATCAGCTTGCACCCGATGACGCCGGTGGGAACCCCAACCGCCAGGCCGAGCAGGCCGATGTACACGCCCTCGGCGACGAACACGCGCCGGATGGCCCCATCGGCGGCGCCCATGGCCTTGAGGATGGCAACCTCGCGCGCTTTCTGGGTGGCCATCATGATGAGCGTCGAAATGATGGAAAAGGATGCCACGAGCGCGATGAAAGTCATCACCACGAACATGGCGATCTTTTCCAGACGCAGGGCCATGAACAGCCCCTTGTTGAGATCCTCCCACGAGCGAACCTCATAGCCATTGCCCAGGGCAGCCTGGACCGCCAGCGCGACCTCGGGGGCCGCGTCGGGATCGCCGGTGCGCAGATCGATGCCCGTCACCTCGCCCGGCGTGCCCAGGAATTTCTGGGCCGCGTCCAGCGCCACGTAGGCCAGCTTGGAGTCGTATTCGTACATGCCACTGTAGAAATGGCCGGCCGCCCGAAAGACCTTGAGCCCCGGCATGGGGCCGGAGGGCCCCATCTTGCACAGCGGACAGACCACGTCGACGCGGCTGCCGCGAAACACGCGCAGGGTGCGCAGGAAAAGCTCTTCGCCCATCAAGATCGACGGCAAGACCTCGCCGACAGCCGCAGCGTCGGTGGGAGTTCGCCTGCCCATCTTGGGCGACGCGGCCGGTTCGTCCTGGCGGGCATCGCGCTCGCCGGGGTCGCGGGCAAAAGGATCGTCAGGGACCTTCTCCGGCTTCTCCAGATCGTCCACGCTGCCTTCGCGCAGGGTGCGACCCAGATCGAGGACCGACCGCGCGGATTCCGGATCGATTCCACGCAACATGATCCCGGCAGGAGACGACCCGGCCCGCACCATCACTTCGGCTTCCAGATACGGGGTGGCGCCCACCACCCCGGGCTGGCGCAGCACGATGTCGCGCACGTTGCGCCATTCGAGGAAGGGCCGATCCTCGGCGGTGGTGATGACCGCATCGGCCTTGGCGCCGCGAATCTTGGTCTTCAGATCGACCTCGAAGCCCGACATCACGGAAAGCGCCAAGATCGGCGCGGCTGTGCCGAGAAAGACGCCAAAGATCGAGATGGCCGTGAACACGGTGAAAGACGCGAGCAACACGCCCATGAAAGTGATGATGGCGCCGGCAATCACGCCGACGCTCCCGGCGATCCAAAGGCGTTCAAACATCACCGAGGGCTGCAATTCGAAAACGCCTGGACGGACGCGCGCCGGGTGGCCAAACAACTTGAGCGCGACCAGACCAAGGATAGAGAGCAGCACAACGGCGAGGCCGAAGTACAGCGCGCGGCGCGAGCGACGCTCGGGATCGCGCAGGTGGCGCCAAGCCACAAACCACTCGAATCCTGTGCGGGCCTTGTCGCTCACTCTGGCCTCATAAGCGGGAACAGGATGACGTCGCGGATGGAGGGCTGGTCCGTGAGCAGCATGACCAGGCGATCCACGCCGATGCCCTCGCCCGCCGTCGGCGGCAAACCGATCTCAAGCGCGCGACAATAGTCCTCGTCGTAGTCCATGGTTTCTTCCGCGCCGCGCGCCTTGGCCTCGACCTGGCGCTGGAAGCGGGCGCGCTGGTCAGCCGGATCGTTCAGCTCGGAGAAGGCATTGGCGTGCTCGCGCCCCACGATAAACAGCTCGAAACGATCGACCTTGCCGGGCTCGGCGTCGTTGCGGCGTGAAAGCGGCGACGTCTCCGCCGGATAGTCGATGACGAACACCGGCCGATCCTGCGGCAAGGCCTGCTCGCCCGCATAGTCGAAGAGAGCGCCGATGCGGTGGCCGTGGGTCTCGCACTTGGGCAACCCCGCCGAGAGTTCATTCTTGCCATCAAGCACGCCGGAGCTGGCCACCCAATTGAGCAAGGCGGTTTCGTCGTCGAGCATCGGTCGCTCTAGTCCCTTGGGCAGGTTGCCCGCGGTCACCGCTGCGATGATCGCATCCTTCATGGGAATGCGTTCCCAGCGGCCCAGATCTACGGTCTGGCCTTGGTAGGTGATCTGCGTGCCACCGCAGATCTCGCGGGCCAGTTCGGAAACAAGCTGCTCGGTGAGAACCATCAGGTCTTCGTAGGTGGCATAGGCCTGGTAGAACTCCAGCATGGTGAATTCGGGATTGTGCTGGCGGGACAGACCCTCGTTGCGGAAATTGCGGCCGATTTCGTAGACGCGATCGAACCCGCCCACCACCAGGCGCTTGAGGTGCAATTCAGGCGCAATACGCATGGTGAGGTCGAGATCGAGGGCATTGTGGTGCGTGCGAAAGGGACGCGCCGCAGCACCGCCCAGCACAGTGTGCATAGAGGGCGTCTCGACCTCAATGAAGTCGCGCTCGTCGAGAAAACGGCGCAGATGGCGCACAATCCGAGTACGCTTGCGAAAAACCTCGATAACCTCTGGATTCGATACCAGGTCCACGTAGCGCTGGCGATAGCGGATCTCCATATCCTGCAGGCCGTGGAATTTTTCGGGCAAGGGCCGCGTGGCCTTGGTCAGCATGTGGACGTGTTCGGCAACCACGGTATTTTCGCCCGCCTTGGTTTTGGTGAGAAGGCTCGTGGATCCTTCGACACCGATGAAGTCGCCGCGCTCGACGAATTTCCACAAAGCGAAAGTTTGCTCGCCCACCACATCCAGTTTGACCCAGACCTGGATTTCGCCGGTGCGGTCGCGCAATTTGGCAAAGGCCGCCTTGCCAAAGCTGCGAATCGCGACCACCCGACCTGCCACCGACACGCGGCCGTCCTTGTTTGTGCCCTGGGGCAGGTGTTCACGGTCTGCCCCATCCTCAAACCACTTGTGAATCTCGCGCGCCGTGGATCCCGGACGAAAGCCGTTGGCGTAGGGGTTGTGCCCAGCCGCGCGGAGTTCGGCAACCTTGCGCTCGCGTTCGGCGATCAGTTCACGTTCGTCAGACATGGTTCACCATTGCGTAGTTCATCTACAAATCGAGGTCGTCATCCTCGGGCTTGGTCACGGGTTTCGCCGAGGGATCGCCGGCCATCTGCAACAGCAACGCCACCATGAACTGGTCGAGATCGCCATCGAGGACGGCGTCCACGTTGCTGACCTTGATGCCGGTTCGGTGGTCCGAGGCCAGCCGATAGGGCGCCAGCACATAGGAACGAATCTGGCTGCCCCACTCGATGGCCTTCTTCTGGGCGTGAATCCCGCCCATCTTGTCGTCCATCTTCTTCTGCTCGACCTCGAGCAACTTGGACCGCAGGATGCGCATGGCGGTCGAGCGATTCTTGTGCTGGGACCGTTCCTGCTGGCAGTGCACGGCGATGCCGGTGGGCACGTGGGTGATGCGAATTGCCGACTCGGTCTTGTTGACGTGCTGGCCCCCTGCCCCGCCCGAGCGCATGGTTTCGATGCGCAGGTCCTTCTCGTCGATGTCGACCCGCACGGTTTCGTCGATGTCGGGGTAGACGAACACGCTGGCAAACGAAGTGTGCCGGCGCGCCTGCGAGTCAAACGGCGAAATGCGCACCAGGCGATGCACGCCCGATTCGGCGCGCAGGTAGCCGTAGGCCCACTCCCCCTCGACCCCCAAAACGACGCTCTTGATGCCTGCCTCGTCGCCCGGTTGCAGGTCAAGCAGTTCGACTTTGTATCCCCGGCGCGCCACCCAGCGCATGTACATCCGCTGCAGCATCTCGGCCCAGTCCTGCGACTCGGTGCCGCCCGCGCCGGCGTTGATGCTGACAATGGCGCCCTGTCGGTCGTAGGGGCCGGAAAGCATGCGGGCAAATTCCATCTTGCTCACGGCATCCTCGATGCGCGCGAGCGTGCCTGCGGCCTCGACCGCAGTGGGCTCGTCCTTGGCCTCGTCGGCCAGGTCAACCAGAATTCGGCAGTCATCCAGGGCGCGCAGCTGCACGTCGTAACCGTCCACGGCCGACTTCAGACGTGCCTGTTCACGCAGCAGGGTCTGCGCCTGCTCGTTCGCGTTCCAGAACTCGGGTTGCGACGCCTCGCCATCCAGCTCGGCTATGCGGGAACGTTTGCCGTCGATGTCAAAGATGCCCCCGGAGAATCTCCAGGCGGCGTGCCAGCTTTTCGATGCGTTCGCGCAGAGGGCCGATTTCCATGGTGGGCTAGCTAGCCACGTCGCAAACTGTCGCGCAAGTAGTTCTCGGTCAGACGGATGTATTTGCCGGCCAAGGCGCGGTGCTGGTCGGCCGTCCCTGGATCGAGCGTCCGCACGACTTTGGCTGGCATACCCAGTACCAGGCTGTACGGAGGAATGATGGTGCGCGGGGTGACCACCGCTCCAGCGCCGACGATCGAGCCCCGCCCGATGACCGCGTCGTCGAGAACCGTGGCCTGCATGCCGATGAGGCAAGCGTCTTCCACCCGGCAGGCGTGCAGCATGGCCCGATGGCCGACCACCACGTCAGCGCCCACCACGCAGGGGCCGTCGTCCGCGACGTGGATGACGGTTCCGTCCTGCACGTTGGTGCGATCGCCGATGGTCACAGACGCGATATCCCCGCGCAGGACCACGCCGTACCACACCGACACGCCCGCGCCCAGGCGCACATCGGCGACCACGGAGGCCCCCGGCGCGATGAACACACCCGCTGCCGCCGCCGGAACGCGATCAAGATAGCGATCGATGATGGCGCGCGGAAACCGGCGCCGCATCTCTTCGAGCCGCTGGTCAAGTGCTTCGGCGTCGGGATGAGGTCCCGCAACGACAACAATGGACGAAGTAACCAGGGCCATACGGTCGCGAGCATACTACGGCGTGGCGCCCTCGGCATGCCGGCCGGCAGCCCGACGAGCGATCTCCACGCGCTTGGCCAGGGCGGGATTGCCCGGGTCAAGGCGCAAGGCCTCGCCATACTCACGCACGGAATCCTCATAGCGACCCACCTTGAAGTAGGCAGCACCCAGGATGGCGTGCGCGCCCCCCTCGCCCGCGGCCACGGCTGCCCTCCCCTGCGCAATCGCCCGCAAAAAATCGTCGCCTTCAAAGGCAGCGCGGGCCTCGGACAGTGCCTTCTTGCCGTCCCCGCTGGCGCGTGGTCGAGGCTTGTCGGCAGGAGAGTTGGAGGATTCGACCGGTGGCTCTGCCGCCCTTGCCAGAGAAGGCGCGGGCTCTGCCGACGGACGCAGCGGCTTCACGGGCGCCGACGGCTCGGCCCCTCGGATTGGTCTTGGAAGTGACGACTCGCCGGCAGGCGGCTTGGCCTCAGCCGCACCAGAGGTCCGCGCTGCCGTGGGCTCGGGCGCTTGAGCGCTATCGGCGGCGACCTTCGCGTCGAGATGCCGGGTCATGAAGATGTTGAAGGCCGTAGCGGCCACGACGCCGCAGCCAAAGATCAGAAAGAAGCGGCGAAGCCACTGGGCATTGCGTGACACGATGGTGGTCACCGACCGCGATGGCGCAGCCGGGGTTCCCTCGGCCAAGCTGCGTGACCTGACCGGGGCCGATGACAGAATCTGCGCTGGCGTGCGGACGCCCCGCGAATCCGCCACGGAAGAGCCAGTCAGGCCGAACGGTTCGGGACCGTCTGCGCGAGCCGGCCGGGAGCCAAGGCCGCCAGCCGTCGCCAGCAGGGCCGCCCGTTCGTCGCGTTCTCGACTGGCGTCGAACAAACGATTCATCAGGCGAGCAGCGGCGTCTCGCGCAGCCTGCCCCGTCATGGCAGCCAGCACGCGCTCGAGATCCCCAGCAGAAGCAAAACGCTCTTCCGGCGTCTTGGCCAGTGCGCGCATCACGACCGCGTCCACATCGGCGCCCACCTCCTGATTGAACTGCGAAGGCGGCGACGGCCGCTGGGTTCGCACGCGCTCGATCGCCTGCTCGCGGTCACGCGCCAATCCCGCCAGGCCTCCCTCCAAGGTCGAGAGCAGCGAGCGTCCGGCCAGGATCTCCCACAGCACGACACCCAGGGCGTAGATATCCGCACGCCCATCGATCGTGCCGCCCGTCAGTTGTTCTGGCGCCAGATAGGGCAGATCGTCCGCAAAAAATGCCGACCGAAGCGCGCCATCGGCACCAGCCGCGCGGCCAGAAACAAGATCCAGCAGTTTGACCCCGCCGTCATAGCCCACCCGAATCTTGGTCGGCCCCAGCTTGCGATGCACCAGCCCCAGCCCATCGAATTCGTGCAGGAAACGGAGGGCTTGGCTCACCACGCGGCCGACATGCAACGCCGCGACCACTGGGATGGGCCGCACCTCGGTTGCACAGCGCCGCAGCAGCTCCGCCAAATCGTGGCCTTCGACGAATTCTTCGGTCCAATAGGCCTCGCCGCCCATGTCACCCACGTCGTGGACCGCCGCCAATCCGTCATGCGCCAGGCGGCGCGACAGATGGGCCGCACGCTGAAAGCGCGACAAGAATTCGGGATCCAGGCGCCGATCGGCAGGTGGCCGCCTGACCACGCACAACGGATCCGGCCCTGGCCCGACGGCGAGGCAAACCCCGTCGCCCGAGCCAAGGGCCTGGATGAACGAATAGCGCCCAAATTGCGTGGGAAGCGGTGACAAGGTCGGGATCCTGACTCTAGGTTAGGCTATGGAGCGGCCCGGCCTCAAGTTCTCTCGTCAGATCCGTCCTGTCACGCCCAGGCCTTCTTCAACAACCACGCCTTCACCGCTTGCGTGAGCAGCATGTAGCAGGTGAGCGTCGCGAGCAGAAAGACCCAGTACAGGCGCGGCAGGGCCACGAATCCCAGTGCCCCAGCGACAGGTGAGAAAGGAAGGTAGATGCCGATCGCCATGACCAGCGCGGTCGTGACTGTGAGCGGCCAGCTCGCCCGGCTTTGCAAAAAGGGAACCTTGTTGGTGCGGATGACGTGGATGATGAGCGTCTGCGTAAGCAGCGACTCGACGAACCACCCGGTCTGAAACAGGTGAGCCTGACTGGGATCCCACGCCTTGAATCCGTACAACATCACAAGATAGGTGGCGTAATCGAAGAGCGAGCTGCACGGCCCGATGAAGAGGATAAAGCGCGTGATCTCGTTCATCGACCAGGGACGCGGCCGCAGGATCTGTTCGGGGTCCACGTCGTCGGTGGGAATGGCCACCTGTGAAAAATCGTAGAGCAGGTTGTTACTCAGAATCTGGATGGGGGCCATAGGCACGTAGGGCAGAAAGGCGCTGGCGCCCACCACGGAGAACATGTTGCCGAAGCTGGAACTGGCGCCCATCCGGATGTACTTGAGAATGTTGGCGAAGACCTTGCGGCCCTCAAGAATGCCGTCTTCCAGAACGAGCAGGCTCTTTTCCAGAAGCACGAGGTCGGCCGATTCCTTGGCGATGTCGACGGCGGAGTCCACCGAGATCCCGACGTCAGCCGTGCGCAGCGCCGGCGCATCGTTGATGCCGTCGCCAAGAAAGCCCACGACGTGCTTGCGGCTTTGCAAGGCGGCGATAATGCGTTGCTTGTGGTTGGGGGCCAGCCGGGCGAAGAGCGTGGTCCGCTCCACCACACCGGCCAGCTCCGGATCGGTCATCGTCTCGATCTGAGAGCCGAGCAACACGTACTCGGTGGGGATGCCGACCTCGTGGCAGATCTTCTTGCTGACCAATTCGTTATCGCCGGTGAGCACCTTGACCGCGACCCCGTGCTGGCCCAGGGCCACGACGGCGGGCGCGGTGCTGTCCTTGGGGGGATCGAAGAAGGCCACATAGCCACGCAGCACCAGATCGCATTCGTCGGCCTTGGAATAGGCGGGTTTGCGTTCGAGATCGCGGTAGGCCACCGCCAGCACGCGAAAGCCGTCGCTCGACAGGCGACGGTACTCTTCCTTCAAGTCCTCGATGAGCACGCGCTCCATGGGCAGGACCTCGTCTTCGTACTCGAAATGCATGCAGCGATTGAAGACTTCCTCGGGCGCGCCCTTGCAGATGAGGCGCGGCACCCCGCCCGGCATTTCCACCACCACCGACATCAGGCGGCGGGCAAAATCGAACGGAATCTCGTCCAACTTCCGATGCTCGGGAACGTGGAACCGTTCGTGATTCTCTGCTCCGTAGGCCAGCACGGCGCGATCGAGGACGTTGCGCAGCCCCGTCTGGAAGTGGCTGTTGAGGTACGCCAGCATCAGGACCTGGTCGTCCTCTTCTAGTCCCACGTCGCAGTGTCGTTCCAGCACCACCCGGTCCATGGTCAATGTGCCGGTCTTGTCTGTGCACAGAACATCCATGGCGCCGAGGTTCTGAATGGAATTCAGCCGCTTGACGATGACCTTCTTCCGCGCCATGGCGATGGCGCCCTTGGACAGGCACACCGTCACGATCATGGGCAGCATCTCGGGCGTCATGCCCACGGCCACGGCCAAGGCGAAGAAGAACGCCTCGTGCCAGTTGTGCTTGGTCAGCCCGTTGATGACGAACACCAGGGGCACCATCACCAGCATGAAGCGAATCATCACCCACGTGAAACGAGCCACGCCCTTGTCGAAGCTTGTCTCGACCCGCTGGCCCACGATGGCCTTGGCCACGCCACCCAAATAGGTGCGCCCGCCTGTGCCCACCACCACGCCGGTCGCGGTGCCGCTCTCGACGCTGGTGCCGAGAAAACAGATATTCCGCGATTCGAGCGGCGAGGCCGGCGGCGTGGGTTCGCGCGCGTCGAACTTTTCCACCGGCAAAGATTCGCCGGTCAGGCTGGCCTGAATGATGAATAGGTCCTTGCTCGACAAGAGGCGCAAGTCGGCCGGGATCATGTCGCCAGCCGCCAGGCGCACGAAGTCGCCCGGCACGAGGTCGGACAGGGGAATCTCGCGGACCTCGCCGCCGCGGACCACAGTGGCGGTGACCCGGATCATGGCTTTGAGCCTGGCCGCCGCGGTGCCCGCCCTCGCCTCTTGGACGAAACGCAAGGCCACACCCAGAACCACCATCATGACCATCACGATGGCGGCCCGTAGATCGCCCGTGAGCATGGACACCGCCGCCAGCAGGGTGAGCAAGATGACCAACGGGTTGAGCAGCGCCTTGATCAAAATATCGCGATAGCCGTTCCCTTCCTCTTGCGCCACGGCGTTGGGCCCGTGCTGCTCCAGGCGGCGCTCGGCCTCCTCCTGGGTCAGCCCGTTCGTCGACGATCCCAAATCCGCCACCAGCTTGTCCCCGTCGCTGGTCGCCGCGCTGGCCAGATTCTGTGACAACCCGGCGGCCACGCTGCTCCGTGCGGGCAAGCCGAACCGTTTGGGCAAAATGGATGGGAGAAAGAATGGATTTCGCATGGCAAACGGCGGCCTGCCGGCGCGCCGAGTGCCAGTCGGCCTGCCACGGCCAGGTCGAGTATAGCCTCACTGTACAGACCGCAAGAGCTTTGAATGCCAGCCTCGCAATCTCCGGAGTATCCGCGAGCGGCAAGCCGGGTTACACTCACCGTCCGTCAAGGGATACATGCACAGCCACCATCACCATCCGCACGAACACACGCACGGGCTGACCGTCGCAGACGGGGAAAAGCGGTCGGTGGCGCTCTATTCCGTCCTAGCGGCGCTGCTGCTCACCGGCGCCAAGATCACGATCGGACTGTGGACGGGCAGCCTGGGTATCATGGCCGAAGCCTTGCACTCAAGCCTGGACCTGGCAGCGGCCTTGGTCACCCTGTGGGCGGTGCGGGTGTCCGGCCGGCCCGCCGACGCCGAGCATGCCTACGGCCACGGCAAGATCGAAAATCTGTCGGCGCTCTTCGAGACCCTCTTACTGCTCGGCACTTGCACGTGGATCATCTGGGAAGCGGTGAATCGCCTGTTCTTTCGCGCGGCCATTCATGTCCACGCCAACTTGTGGGCGTTTGTGGTCGTCATCGTGTCGATCGCCATCGACTACTCCCGTTCGCGCTCGCTCATGCGGGTCGCCAAAAAATACGAAAGCCAAGCCCTGGAGGCTGATGCCCTGCACTTCGCGACTGACATCTGGTCGTCGCTGGTCGTGCTGCTTGGACTGCTGGGTGTCCTGGCGGCGCACGAGCTGAACATGCCCTGGCTGGCCAAGGCCGATGCCGTCGCGGCGCTCGGCGTGGCGGCTGTGGTGGTCTGGGTCAGCCTACACCTGGGGCGCAAAGCGATTGACGATCTACTCGACTCCGTTCCCCCGGAGATCGGCCGACAGATAGCCGCCGCGGCCAAGGTCGCCGATGTGCGCGAAGTGAGGCACGTGCGGGTGCGCCGCAGCGGCCCCGGCCTTTTCGTCGACCTGGCCTTGGTCCTCGATCCAGGCGAATCGCTTGAGCGCAGCCACGAAATCGCCGAGCGTTCCGAGACTGCCATCAAGACGCAGTTTCCCCGCGCCGACGTTGTCGTGCACACAGAGCCCGGGGCCGTTTCCACCGACGATCTGGCGGCGACGGCACGGCGACGGGCCGAACGCCATGGTTCAAGCGCCCACGACATTCGCGTGTTTGAGAAGGACGGGTGCCGGACCATGGAATTGCACCTGGAAATGGCCGAGGATCTGCCGCTGGGCGAGGCCCACCGTCGGGCTTCGGCGCTTGAAAGCGACTTGCAGGCCACCGTGCCTGAGCTGGCTCAGGTCATCACCCACATTGAGCCGGCCGGGGTCAGTGCGTCCGCCGGCAACGCCGACCCGGCCGAAATCGAACGCATCAACACGTCCCTGCTCTGCTTCCCAGAGCTTGCGAAATTGGGAATCCAGGCACACGACCTGAGCGTCCGGCGCACCGGAAGCCAACTCGCGATCTCGTTTCACTGCACGCTGGCGGCCGCGACGTCGCTCAAGGACGCCCACGCCCTCACCGAACGCGTCGAGCAACACCTGCGCAGCCAGATCCCCAACCTGGGACACGTGACCGTCCACACCGAGCCCCCGGGGGAGCACTAGCCTCCGAAAAGGACGGCGTCGGCACGTGGGTCAGCCAGGTTCTGGCAGGCCAGCGTGGGCGCGTGGGCTTCAAGTTCGGCGACCGAGTGCATGCCCGTGGCCACTGCGACGCACGCAGCGCCGATGGCCTGAGCGGCAGCGATATCCTTGGGCGTGTCGCCGACGACCACCACGCGACATGCCGCAAGCGGCAGTCCCAATTGGGCCGCGCCCCGCCGAGCGCCGGCCGCGATGATCTCGGGTCGATCGATCGAATCATCGCCGAAGCCGCCGAAACTGAACCGATGGTAGATCCCGGCGTGGCCCAACTTGATGCGGGCGCCTTCACGGACATTGCCGGTGCCGAGGCCCAAGGCCACGTCGGCACGCGCCTCGGCCAGGTCAAGCGCACGCGCGATGCCGTCATGAAGGCGAATTCCACCCTGGGTTGCGGCTTCATGCGCGAGCACGCGCAAATAGAGGGCGAGAGTGGCGTCCATCTCGGCCTGCAATTCGGCATCAGAGTCGAACTGCTTTCCCAGAGCGCGCAGGCCATCGCGCACAATCGCTTTGTCCGTCATTCCGGCAAATGAAAACGACACAACGTCGCGGCGACCGTGACGCTGTTCAAATGTCTTCTCGATGGCTTTGCGTCCGACGCCGTCGGTGGTCACCAGGGTCCCGTCGACGTCAAACAGCAATATCGTGGGCATGGCAGATCCAACCGTGGCGCGTGAGGAACCGAATTGCAAGGAGGGTTAGAAACGCCCAGAAAGAGCGACAGACCCTGGACCAAGAGAGACCGTGGGGCCGGCTTCATCGTCGCGCCCCCAAATGGCAATGGCCACTCCGCCGAGAAGCGCCGCGCCTCCCCCCGCCAACAAACCCCAGCCGAAACCCGCGGTGGCGCGCCTGGAAACGCACGGGCCGACACAGTCTCCGTCCACTGCCAAATAATACCCCCCAAAGCCGAGAAGGGCCGCCCCGCCGGCAGCCAAGCCCAGCCCAAACAACGGCCACGGTTGTACCCAAAAGGATCGGCGCACGCGCGGTTCAGCCAGGTTGGTCCCCGTCGTGTCGGGCTGCACAGGCGCCACAGGGACCGCCTGCAAAGGCCCGGCGCCTGCCTGCTCGCGCACCACGCGCGTCCAAAGCGCCGCTGATCGATCCCTCACGGCACGACAGAAGTCTTTGGCCGAACAGATCTCACATTCCTTGGAATCGCTGCCCAAGGTCCGCCCGGTCTCGCCGTCGAGCAGGTCGAGACGCAAGTTGTACGACTCGTTTTCGTAGCCGCCTTGAATCTGCAACACATGGCTCGCTCCGGCCCGCCGCCCCAGTTCGGCCAGGCAGGACGGAACCTTGCAGTCGTCGTGGTTGGTCTTGGTCCGTTCCTGCGGCACCACGTCGACGCCCAGCGCACGCAGGGCTTGCTCGGCCGCCGCGCGAACCTCCTGCCGGATTTCTTTGGTTCCGCCGGCCATCTCCAGCAAGACCACCCGAGGCGCAGCAACGGCCGAACCGCCAAGCAAGGCAGCGAGCAGGGCGATGAGGGATCCCAGGGGACCAGCACGAAGCATGGATCCCATCTTGGGGATCCGCCCGACGGAGTCAAGGGGCCTACGCCGAGATCAACCGCAGTTGCCGGCAACGCGCCGGGGGCGTGACCGCAATCGGGTAGGCGTTGGAAAAACAACCGTCACACAGGCCGCGGTGTTCGGGCGTGCTGCCCAGACAATCGATCGAGCCGCGCAGGCCATCGATCGAAAGATAGCCAAGGCTATCCGCGCCCACGAAGCGACAAATCTCGGCGACACTGTGCGCGCTGGCGATGAGCTTGTCCCGATCCGGGGTGTCGATGCCGTAGTGACAAGGCCCCACGGTAGGCGGCGAGCTGATGCGCAGGTGAACCTCGCGCGCCCCCGCACCGCGGATCATGCCGATGATCTTGCTGGAGGTGGTGCCGCGCACGATGGAGTCGTCGACCACCACCACGCGCTTTCCCGCCAGAACCTCGCGCACCGGCGACAGCTTGAGTTTCACGCCGAAGTGACGGATCGATTCGGACGGCTCGATGAAGGTGCGTCCCACGTAGTGCGAGCGCATCAGCCCCTGACCAAAGGGAATGTTGCTCTCGCGCGCGTAGCCGATAGCCGCGGCAACGCCCGAATCAGGAACCGGGATGACCACATCGGCTGGCACCGGGTGTTCGACCGCCAGCCGCCGGCCCATGCGTTCGCGCGCCTGATACACCGACTGGCCCGCGATGGTGGAATCGGGTCGCGCGAAGTACACCCATTCAAAGATGCAGCGGTAGGGTTTGTCCGGCTTGAGAGGAAAGAGCCGCCGCATGCCGTCCTTGTCAAAGATCAGCATCTCGCCGGGCTCGATGTCGCGCACGAAACTGGCCTCAATGAGATCAAAGGCGCAGGTCTCCGAGGCCACCACCCAGCCTTTCTTGCTGTGTTTGCCCAGGGACAGCGGGCGAATGCCCATCGGATCGCGCACGGCGATCATCGTGGATTCGGAAAGAAAGGCCAGCGAATAGGCCCCATGCACCGCCCGAAGCGCATCAGCCACGCGGTCGGGCAACGCCCCTTCGCGCGAACGGGCGATGAGGTGGAGAATGACTTCCGTGTCACTCGTGGTCTGAAAGATCGACCCCTCATCCTCAAGGCGCGCTCGCATCTCGGCGGCATCGACCAGATTTCCATTGTGGGAAACCGCCAACGATCCCCCCGAATAGTCCACCGCGATGGGCTGCGCGTTCTTCGACGCGGAGTCGCCCGTGGTCGAGTAGCGGACATGGCCGATGGCTGACGAGCCAGGCAAACGCCGCAGGCGGTCCTGGGTGAAGATCTCCCCCACATGCCCCATCTCGCGCACGCAATGCAGTCGCTCGCCGTCGCTTGATACGATGCCAGCCGACTCCTGGCCTCGGTGCTGGAGAGCATGCAAGCCAAGGTAGGCCAGATTGGCTGCTTCTGGGTGGCCGTAGATTCCGATCACGCCGCACATGAGCGAGGGAAAAGTACCACACACCTCGCGAAATGCACCTGCCGCCGCGCAATCTCGCGACGGTTTTCCAACGAAGAAGGAACTAGCGTCGCCTGATCTTCTTCTTCGCCCAGGCCGGACTCATGGCGCCTGTAGCACCGGCGACGCGCGGAAAGGCAGGCGGTGCCGCGGGAGCCGCAGCCTGCGCTGCCGGACGTGCAGCAGGTACTGGCGCCGCAACGGGCGCGGCCGTCTTGGCAACCACGGCCGCCTTGGCGATCGGGGCCATGCGCGGGAGCGCGGGCCGGGTAGCCGTCGCGGCCACGGTCGCTGGCTTCTCGACGACAGCGGGGCGCTGCACGGCATGCGCGCTGACCGCGGCGCGAGCGGCCGCAATGTCGCCCATGTCCACGCGGCCGCGGTAGGCCGCGCCAGCTTCCATCACGACACGCGGGGATGCGAGATCGCCCACCACGCGAGCGGTCGATGTCAACCGCACGCTCTCGGACGCGACGATGGCGCCGACAACTGTTCCGGCGACGATCAGATGGCGGACGTCGACGTCGGCCTGAACTGTGGCGCCCTTCTCGACGGTGAGCGTCTGCGTAAGCTGCACCCTGCCGTCGATGCGGCCGCGGACAATGAGATCCTCTTCGCCGCGCACCTCGCCCGAGATGCGTGTCTCGGGCCCGATTACGGTTTCTTTGTCAGCCATGGCGTGCGCCTAGACGTCCATGTCGACGTTGCCCTTGAATCCGGCACCGTCGGCAATCACGATTCGCGGCGACTTCGCGTCACCCACCATCTTGGACTCGGGCTTCAACTCGATACGCTCACGCGCAACCACGTTGCCGGTCAGTCGACCGCTGACCGTGACGGTCTGAGCCTCGACGTCAGCCTCTACCGTTGCGCCCGACTCGACCGACAGGCCCTGGGCGATCGAAATCTTGCCCTTGACCGTTCCTAGAATCGTGAGCGATTCCTCGCCCGTGATCTCGCCATCGATGACGAGGCTGCTTCCAATGACCGTATTCGCCATGGGCTTCGTGTCCTTTTCCTTTGCCATGATTCGTGTCCCGTCCCGAGCGCGCCTCCCAAAGGGCTAGGCGCCGCCCGCCTTGATTCCGGCCGGTAACTCTACCTCCATCTCGATCGTCCCCGAGAACTTTGCGCCGTCCTCGATGACGATTTGGGGCGCGCGAAGCTTCCCCGCCACGCGAGCCGTCGCGTGCAACACAGCCGAGCGCGTTGCCACCACGTCGCCGCGCGCCTCGCCCTTGACCGTGACCTCGGTGACGTCCATGTCAGCCTCAACGACCCCCGATTCCTCGATGGTCAGGTGGCTCTCAAGGCCGATACGGCCTTCCACGCGGCCCTCTACTATCAGATCTTGTTTGCCCGAGATCTGACCGCGGACCGCGCTCTTGCTGGCGATAAGGCTGGGTTCTTCGGTGGCCATTGCGTTCTCCTATGTGCGAGCGCGAGGCAAACGTATCCTTGGGGATCTCTGGTGTCAACGCTGTCCTTATATTCCTCACGGCCGCCGCCCGGAGTACAATGGTTTCGATGGCGATGCCTTCAAGGCTTGCCGTTGCTGAGGAGGAGCGGATGGAACTCGGATCCACGGGCACCTACACGCTGTTCGCCCCGGGAGAGCGGGAAGAAGCGGGAAGCCTTGCCCGGCTAGCGGAGCAAGCCGTAGCCGACCCGGTAGTCAAGACCGTGCTTGAGGCTGTGGGCGGGTATATCTTGCTGCTCGACGAGCACCGCCAGATCCTTGCGGCGAACCGCGAGCTTCTGGCCGCCCTTGGGCTGGAAAAGGGAGATCCGCTGGTCGGACAACGTCCGGGCGAGGCCCTCGGCTGCATCCACGCTCAGACCGGCCCCCGGGGTTGCGGCACGTCGCTACACTGCTGTCACTGCGGCGCCGTGCTGGCCATACTGGCCGCCCAAACCACCAGTGCGCCGGCCAGCGGGGAGTGTACGCTCGCGCATCGTGATGACGAAGCCGTGGCCTGCTCGCACTACGATTTGAAAATCACGCCCCTGCCTCTGGCGGGCAAGACGGTGCTGGCCTGCGTTTTCCACGACATCACCGCCGTGCGCCGGCGCGAGCTGCTGGAGAGAATCTTCATGCACGACATGCGTAACGTGCTTGCTGGCCTGCAGGCCTGGAGCGACCAGTTGCGCGACGACACGCCATCCGAGGCCGCACAAAACGTGGTGCGGCTGGTGGAGCAACTGATGCACGAGGTGGAATCGCAGAGTCTCATGCTGCGCGCTGAGACCGGCGACCTGCGTGCGCACCTGCGACCGGTAAGCGCAAACCGCGTCCTCGAAGCGGTGGAAACCATGTTCCTGCACCACCCTTGCAGGATCGGCAAGGATCTGGTCGTGGAACGTCTGCCAGAAGACACAACCCTGACCACTGACCAAAGCCTGCTCGTACGCGTGCTCGGGAACATGGTCAAGAACGCCTTCGAGGCCTCGCCTCCCGGCAGCCGAGTGCGCCTGTGGTTTGAAGGCACGGTCGGCGGCACTGCCTTTCACGTTCACAACCCCGGTATCATCCCGCCCTCGGTCGCGGCCCACATCTTTCAGCCCCACTTCAGCAACAAGGGTCGCAACCGCGGCTTTGGCACCTACGCCATGCGCCTGCTGGGCGAAAACTGTCTGGGCGGCCGGGTGAGCTTCGTGACCGACGCGGTGGCGGGCACAAAATTCAGTGTCGAGCTGCCCTGACTGCTACGTCAGCCCCATGTGCTTGAGCAAGGCCACGACTTCCTTCAAATCGTGCCATGCCTCGCGCTTGCGGCTCTCGTCACGCAAAAGATACGCGGGGTGATAGGTCGGCATCACCGGGATCCCTTGGTAGTGCTTGAGATTGCCGCGCAACCGGGTGATGGGCGTGTTCTCGCCGGTCAGGATGTGAGCGGCGAACTTGCCCAGGGCCACAATCACGCGCGGCTGAACCACCGCGATCTGCTTCTTGAGGAACGGCTCGCAAGCGGCGATCTCGTCGGGTTCGGGGTCGCGGTTGCCGGGCGGACGGCACTTGATGACGTTGCAGATGTACACGTCTTCGCGGGTCAGCTGCATAGCCTGGATCATCTTGGTCAGAAGCTGCCCGGCCGCGCCGACAAAGGGTTCTCCCTGCGCGTCCTCGTCCGCGCCCGGTCCCTCGCCCACGAACATCAGGTGCGCCTCGGGGTTGCCCGCGCCGAAAACAATGTGGCGGCGGCCGTGCGCCAGTTTGCAACGCTGGCAATCGCCCAGCTCGGCGCGCACCAGGGTCAGGCCGTGTCCGGCATGGGGCAGCGGCGGCTCACTGTCGGCGGAAAAGGATGCTTCGAGATCAGCGGGGTCGGTCAGCGGATGGCCCCCCGAAGGCTGGACACTCTCGACCCGCGCGTCCCCGCCTCGGTTCATGCGTGGGCAAGGCGCCCGGGAGACGCCGACCAGGCCCGCGCGCGCTCGCGCCTCCAGGTGTGTCCGTATGCCGGCGACAAGGGCGCGCAATTCGCCCGGTAGATCTTCCAATTCAGCCCTTGGCCAGCGGCGCGTCCACCGCCATGGCGTAGTAGAAAGTCGCGGCAGTTTCCGCCAAAAAACCGGGCTGGCGGCCGATGGCCCCCTGCTCTGCCCGTCGATCCAATTCGGACAACAGAGCGCCGTGCAGCTCGAAGAACGCGGGGTCGGTCGACGCCGCATAGGCACGGCCCGCGACAACCGCGGCACACGCGTTCCAGGTGTTCTCGTCCATGGGCCGCGCCACGAACGTCCGCGCGACCGACGGGACAACCCGCTCGCGCAACCAAGCGCCGATGAAGGGCGTAGGCCCCTCGGCGCCCAGCACCGCTAGAACCCGCGTGGCAGTGGTACACGAAAAATCGAACAGGCCCTCCTGTGCCGCCGGCTCCGATGTGAAAGGTGGCGGGCTCTTCATGCCGTAGGCCGCCTCGACGAAGCGACGAACCATTGAACTCAAGCCGCGGTCCCCCACCACTCGGGCGTACTCGCCCAGACTCCACGCCAAAAAACCAGGATCGCGGAATTCACGCCCCGCCGGGCTTTCCAGATCGTTGACATAGGCCCCGAGCAAGCGGGCCGCCGATGCCGCCCGATCGCGCCGCCGGTCCTCCTCGCCGTCAGCACGCAGGATCTCCGGATCCGCCAGGGCGGCCCGCAGGACCATGGCGCAGTCGTAGGCCGCCTCGTCGCTGGCCGCCGGACCAAGCGCCGCGGGGATGAAATGGTCCCAGTTGTTGTTCACAAAATCCCAGGCCGCGGCGATGTTGAGCGAGAAATGGTCGTTTCCCGAAAGCGCCTGGGCGCGTGACCAAACCCAGATGGCCGACAGCGTGCCGTGAAAATCCATATCTTCGGAACCAGGCCAAGGCGGCACATTGCCCCGCGCCTGGCCCCCCATGGCCTGCCGCCCGGCCATGACCTGGCCGGCGCCCACCAACCGCTCGCTGGCCTGGCCCGCGTAGGCGCGCAACTTCTCTTCGCGTGAGGCACTAGACATCGTTGCCCTTCCGGCCGCGGCGAGCGCGGCGCTTGGCTGTGAGAACCGGAGAAACCCCGGCAGAAGAGGGATCGGACGGGTTTGACACCAGCGCCCCGGCAGGCGCCAGATAGAACGTCCTGATGGTATTCCAGATCTCCATGGCGATGGCTTCCTTGCGATCGGCTGGCAGGTCGACGACCCGGCCGTCGGCAAAGACCATTGTAACCGCGTTGTATTCCGCGCCCAAGCCCAGACCGGCCTTGCCCACCTCGTTGGCGACCACGACGTCGCACCCCTTCTCGGTCAGCTTCTGCCGCGCGCGCGCCGCCAGGGCCGGACCCGACACCCCGACCTCGGCCGCGAAGCCCACCAGGAGAGGCACCCGCCCCTTGCGGGAACGCCCCAACTCGGCCAGCAGATCGGGATTGGCGACGAGCGGCAGGGTTCGCGCCGAGCGGGCCGCCGCCGGTCGGGCATCACGCCGCGAGAGCTTGCCAAGGACGCGCACACCCGGGCGAAAATCCGCCACCGCTGCCGCCATCACGACGACATCAGATTGCCAGACCACGCGGCGCAAGGCCTCGCGCATTTCGAGCGCCGACTCCACGTCCATGCGACGGGCCACGCCAGCCGGGGTGGCCAACGCCACTGGTCCCGCAATCAGCGTCACGTCGGCCCCCTGCGCGGCCGCCGTCTGCGCCAGGGCAAATCCCATCTTCCCCGACGAACGATTCCCCAAGAAGCGCACGTCGTCCACCGCTTCCCAGGTTGGCCCCGCCGTGACCACGATCCGCCGTCCCGCCAGCGCGCCCTCGGCGTTCCCCGTGTCGGGCGCACCAGTCAAACGCGCTTCGACGGCAGCCACGATCTCGGTCGGGGCCACCAACCGACCGGCACCCACCCAGCCACAAGCCATCTCGCCTGTGTCGGGCCCGACCGTGGAAAAACGCCCAGTCCCGGTCAGCCGGGCCAAATTCGCCTGGGTGATGGGGTTGTCCCACATGTTGCTGTTCATGGCTGGCGCCAGCAGCACAGGTGCGCGCGTGGCCAGCACCACTGCAGACAAGAGATCGTTGGCCATGCCCGCAGCAAACCGGGCCATCACGTCCGCCGTGGCCGGCGCCACCACCACGATGTCGGCCCGCGACGCCAACTCGATGTGACCGATGTGCGATCCATCCGTGGCCTCAAAAATCTCGGTCGCCACCGGGTTCTCCGACAACGCCTCCATGGTGAGCGGCGTGATGAACTCGCACGCCGCGGGCGTCATGATGACCTGGACGCGCGCCCCAGCCTTGCGCAGCAGGCGACACAACTCCGCCGCCTTGTACGCCGAAATCCCGCCCGTCACCCCAAGTACAACTGTCTTGTCCTGCAGAAGCGCGGTCATGTCGCCCCCAGTCTACCCCATGAACCGCCCGCATGGGGAGAGGCTAGTCGCGTGGGGAGCCCGCCGGCTTTGCCGGCGGCGCACCATCGCGGGAGGGCATGGGAACCCTTTCAGGGTTCCCATATCAGATCGCTACCGGGCCGGCGGTGTTGCCGGTGTGGCCGCCCTTGTAGATTCTGCCGGCGTTCAAGTGGCCGTGGCGGTGCCAGCGCAGGTAGAGCTGAGACAGTTTGCCGATGATGTCGTCGCGGCTGGCGCCGGCCATCAGCGAATCGTCGACCAGATTCAGAATCTCGGTCCGGGCATCGCGCGGGTGAAAAAGGAACGTCTTGCTGAAGAGAGGATCGCTGCCATCCCACACCACGCGCGCTTCCAGGATCGCGCCGACTTCAAACCCGATGGTGCTGCGCCGCTCGACCACCGAAAAACGCGCCCCGCCCAGGATGTCTTCCAGCTCCACCCGATTGCCCTTCACCTCGGCGATGTCGAATAGACTCCGGTGGCTGGTCGCAATGCGGGCCAGGGCCGCGCGCCGTTCGGCGTTGGCAGCGTCGGCGGGCGTGCGCTCCAGCGCCACCAAGGCCGGAGTCCGCCCCTCGGGCAGTGGCCGCTCGGCCACATACCATTCGAGAAACGCCACCATGCGCGCCTCATAGACCTCGGCATCGTCCTCGAAAACCTTGCCCGCGCGTGCGAAGTATTCCTCACGCGCAGCCGCAATCTGTTCGCGGTACGGCGCCGCCGCGAATTCGCTGGCCAACTCGTCAAGCAGCGCGTGGATGAGGCCCGGATCCGGGCGCGGCCCTCTGGTGTCCTCTTCGCTCACCGCGCCTGCTCGTCCATCAACTTCACAAAACGCCCGAACAGGTAGCTGGGATCATTGGGCCCAGGCGACGCCTCGGGATGGTACTGCACGCTGAAGATGGGCAACCGGTCGTGGCGCATGCCCTCGACCGTCTGGTCGTTCAGGTTGATGTGCGACAAGACCGCCTTGCCCTGCAACGAAGCCACGTCCACGGCGAACCCGTGGTTCTGCGACGTAATCTCCACCTTGCGCGTCGACAGGTCCATCACCGGGTGGTTGGCGCCGTGGTGGCCAAACTTCAGTTTGTAAGTCTTGCCGCCCAGAGCGAGCCCCAAGATCTGGTGGCCCAGGCAGATGCCGAAGATGGGCTTTCCGCTTTGACAGAGTTCCGCCGCAGCCTCGATGGCGTAGGACACGGCCGCCGGATCGCCCGGACCATTGGACAAAAATATTCCATCGGGCTTCATGTCGAGGACGTCGCGCGCCCGGGTGGCAGCCGGCACCACCGTGACCGCGCACGCGCTCTGGCGCAGGCGGCGCAGGATCCCGCGCTTGATGCCGAAATCGTAGGCCACCACGCGGTGGCGCACAGGCGGAACCGGGGTGTTGGTGGCAGGCGCCTGCCACAGTCCCTCGTCCCACTGATAAGGCTTGGCGCAAGTCACTTCCTTGGCCAAATCCTGCCCTTCCATCGAAGGCGAGCGCCGGGCCATGTCCACCGCGGCGCTTACGTCGTCGACCTTGCGGGTGATCACCGCGCGCTGGGCGCCGCCGATACGCAAGCGTCGGGTGATGGCGCGGGTGTCGATACCGGTGATCCCGGCGACGCCCGACTTCTCCATCAGGTCAGCCAGAGATCCCTGGGCGCGCCAGTTGGACACGCGCGGCGACAGATCGCGCACGACAAAACCAGCGCAGTACGGCCGATCCGACTCGAAGTCCTCGGCGTTCACGCCCACATTGCCGATCTCGGGCGCGGTCATCAGCACGATCTGCCCGCGGTACGAAGGATCGGTCAGCACCTCTTGATATCCGGTCATCGCGGTGTTGAAGACCAGCTCGCCTGTCATGTCGGCGGCAGATCCATAACCAAGGCCGCGGTAGACGGTCCCGTCCTCCAGCGCCAGCAGGGCTGGGGTCAATGCATTCTTGTTCTCAGGCAACGAATCTCTCCTCGGAAAACACGATCCGTCCACCTACCACAGTCAGTACCGGCCGGCCACGCATTGCGCGCCCGTCAAAAGGGGTGTTGCGGGCCTTGGAACGGAAGCGGGTGGCGTCGCAAATCCAGGCGGCCTGGGGATCAATGACGGTGACGTCGGCCGCGGCGCCCAGGGCCAGGCTGCCGCCCGGCAGGCCCAGCACCTTGGCCGGCCCGGCCGACATGCGCATGACCAGCTTGGCTGGCGTCAACACGCCCGCGCCCACCAATTCCACGGCCAGCGCCAACGCGGTTTCCAGGCCGATGACGCCGTTTGCCGCCTGCTCGAACTCGACGTCCTTCTCGATCGACGTGTGCGGCGCGTGGTCGGTGGCGATGGCGTCGATGGTGCCGTCGGCCAGGGCCTCGCGCAAGGCCGCCTGGTCGTTGGCAGAACGCAGTGGCGGGTTCATCTTGAAAAATGTGTTGTAGCCCGCACAGGCCTCGTCGGTAAGCACCAGGTTGTGCGGCGTCACCTCGCAGGTCACGGGCAAGCCGCGGCGCTTGGCATCGCGAATCAGGCGCACAGATTCAGCGCAACTGATGTGGGCCATGTGGTAGCGACCGCCGGTCAGCGCCACCAGTTCCAAATCGCGGGCCAGCATCGCGGATTCCGCCACCGCTGGTTGCGCACGAATCCCGAAGCGGGTTGAGGCCACCCCTTCATGCATCGCTCCGCCTGCCGACAAGACGCTGTCCTCGCAGTGCTGGATGAGAGGCATGTGGAAACTGCGCGCGTATTCCAGGGCCCGGCGCATGACCTCGCTGTTCATCACGCCGTGGCCGTCGTCTGATACCGCCACGCAGCCCGCCTCTTGCAACTCGCCCATGTCGGCCATGGTCTCGCCCTTTTGGCCCTGCGTGATGCACCCGATGGGATAGACGCGCACAGCGCCCTTGTCGCGCGCCCGCTGGACGATCAAGTCGGTCACCGCCCGCGTATCATTGAGCGGGTTGGTGTTGGGCATGCAACACACGGCGGAAAAGCCACCGGCCGCAGCCGCGGCTGTCCCCGTCTCGATGTTCTCTTTGTATTCCTGGCCCGGCTCGCGCAGGTGCACATGCAAGTCGATGAGGCCCGGAACCACCCAGCAATCCTTGACGTCGATGACCTTGGCGCCGGGTGCCGCCAGACCGCGCTCGATGCGCGCGATCTTCCCATCCGACACCAACACGTCGGCTTGTGTGTCAAACTCGCGCACGGGATCGAGCACCCGACCGCCACGCAGAAGAATTTCAGGCATGAAACCAGCTCCTCATGAAAGGGTTGAGCGCGCGGGCCAAATTACTCCATCCCCTCGCCGCTGCCGCCGCCCAGCAGGTACAGGACGGCCATGCGGATGGCCACGCCCCGGCTGACCTGGTCGAGGATCACGGAACGCGGGCCGTCGGCCACGCCCGGATCGATCTCCACGCCCCGGTTCATGGGTCCCGGGTGCATGACGATGGCGTCGGACTTGGCCAGGGCCAGGCGGCGCGGATTCAAGCCAAAGTAGCGGGCGTATTCCCGTGTATTGGGAAATCGGCTGCCCGCCTTCCGTTCCATCTGGATCCGCAGCATCATGACCACGTCAGCGCCTTCCAGCGCCGGCTCTATCCGGTCAAAGGCCTCGCAGCCCAGGTCTTCCACACCCACGGGCAGAAGCGACCGCGGCCCGGCCACCCGCACCCGCGCGCCCAGGGTGCGCAGGGCAAAAATGTTGGAACGGGCCACGCGGCTGTGGTCGATGTCGCCGCAGATCACCACGGTCAGCCCTTCGATCTTCTTCTTGTGCGCGCGGATGGTCGAAGCGTCGAGCAGCGCCTGGGTCGGGTGCTCGTGCGCGCCGTCGCCCGCATTGACAATCGACGCGCGGATGCGCTGGCTGAGCAGAAGCGCCGATCCGGCCTGGGCGTGGCGAATGACCACGATGTCCGGATTCATGGCATCGAGGTTCATCGCCGTGTCGATCAGCGTCTCGCCTTTCACCGTGGACGAAGACGACGCGGTGAAATTGATGCCGTCGGCAGATAGGCGCTTGGCCGCAATCTCAAAGGACGTGCGGGTGCGCGTCGACGGTTCGAGGAAGAGGTTGATGACCGTCTTGCCCCGCAAAGTCGGCACCTTCTTGATGGGCCGATCCGCGATGTCGAGGAATCGTTCGCCCAAATCGAGGATGGTGGTGATCTGCTCCCGGGTCAGTTTCTCCATCCCGAGGAGGTGGCGCTCGGTAAATCCCTTGGTCACTTGACGATCCTCTCCCGCAGGACGACCCGGTCGGTCTCCCCGCGATCGGCCAGCATCACGCGCACCGACTGGTCGGCGGTGGTCTGCAGGCGCACGCCCACGTAGTCGGGCTGGATGGGCAATTCGCGCCGGCCGCGGTCAGCCAGCACGGCCAACTGAACGGCGCGAGGCCGGCCATAGTCGGCCAGCACGTCCATAGCGGCACGCACCGTCCGGCCGGTGAAAAGGACATCGTCGACCAACACCACCGTACGGCCTTCGATGCTCTCGGGCAACTCGGTGACCCCGATTTCGGGCTTGGGCAGGCCGAGAAACACGTCGTCGCGATACAGCGTGATGTCGATGGCGCCCAGCACGGGTCGGCTCTCGCCGCTTGCGGCCAGCATCTCAACCATGCGCTCGGCTAGCACGGCGCCGCCGGTGCGGATGCCAATCAGATAGGGCGCGGGGCCGTTGCGTTCGACGATCTCGAAAGCAATTCGACGCAGCACCCGCGAGATTCCCACCGCATCGAGAATCTCCGCTCGTTCGACCAGATTCGTGTCGGGTGGTGCTGGGCGAAGTTTCATGTCCAAGTCCCCTGTTTGGGTGGAGGACCGGCGCGGTCCTGACCGCCGATAACGCCCGACCTGCGCCCAACTGTCAAGAGGCAACCACACGATTCTGGCATGGAGGCTCGTGGGGCAGGTGGCGCCAGGGGCGCGAATACCCATGGGGCGCCGCAGCCCTGGCCTTCTGCGGCCCGACTGATAGACTAACAGTAGTTAGTCCACCAAAGGCAAGCATGCAAACCGTCAACATCCATCAGGCCAAGACGCACCTCTCTCGCCTTGTCGCACGCGCCGCGCAGGGTGAGTCCTTTGTCATCGCGAGGGCGGGAAAACCACTGGTCCGCGTCGTGCCGGTCGACTCCACTGACTCGCCCGATGACCGGCTCGGCTTCATGACGGGAGAGATATCGGTGCCAAAGGACTTCGATAGCATGGGCCGGGACGAAATAGCGGCCTTGTTCGACGCCAGCGAATGAGAGTCCTGCTCGACACCCATCTGCTCCTGTGGGCGGCGGGCGCGCCCCAGCGTCTGCCGAAGTCGGCAAGATCGATGCTGCGGGATCCAGAGACCAGCCCGTTCTTCAGCGCGGCGAGCCTCTGGGAGATCGTGATCAAGTGCGGGTTGGGCAGGCCGGATTTTGCAGTCGATCCGCAGCGTCTGCGACAAGGACTGCTGACCCACGGCTATGAAGAGCTTCCCGTAACCGGTGAGCACGCCCTGGCCCTGCGCACCGTGCTGCCCCTGCACAAGGACCCCTTCGACCGGATCCTTTTCGCCCAAGCACGCAGCGAGGGCCTCACCTTGCTCACGGCCGATCGCGAGCTGGCGGCGTACGGACTACCCAGCAAGTTGGTCCGCTGAACCAGCGGAGAACGCCTCGGGACTAGCGTCGCCGAAGGAACCCTGCCACTGCTCTTGGAAGGCCGCGCAAGCCTGGGATTCGGTCTTGCTGTTGATGCGCGCGGAAAGGTTGGTCACCAGGTTGATGAGAGGCTTGCGGTGCGGCCACATGCTGGCAAAAAAACGGCGCAGCACGCCGGGCATCGAGTAGAAAGTCCGGTTGCAGTCGCCCATCTCCTTGATGACCGCGTCGAGTGACAGGCGCTGGTAACGGGCCACCGGAAAGGCCAACGTGTAGTAGCGCCAGTCTTCTGGAAACGCCCGCAGCGCGATGCGGTTGTCGGTCTTCATCTGGTCCCACAGGCGGGTGCCAGGAAGGGGCGTGAGGAACAAGGCATTGAGGCTGTCCACGCCGTAGCGCCGCGCCGTCTCAGCGATGCGCTCGCCAATGCCGGCCTCGTCGATGTCGAGGCCGATGATGAAGGACCCCATGACCAGAATTTTGTGCCGCTGGATTCGGCGCACGGAGGCCCGAAAATCCCGGCCCTTCTGCAGATTGAACTTCTTCCCCAGCTCGCCCAGACCTTCGGCGGTCGGGGACTCGAAGCCGATGAAGACGCCACAGCAGCCGGCCGCGCGGGCCAGCGCCGGCAGCTCGTCATCGTCCGCAAAGTTAATCGTGGCCTGAGCGATCCATTCCTTGCGCAGCTTGGCCTTGATGAGGGCGCGAAAAAGGTCCTTGGCCCGGGCGATGTGTTCTGGCTTCGTCCCAATGAGATTGTCGTCCACCACCAGAACGCGCTTTTCCGGGATAGTCAGAAACTCGGCCACGACATCGTCGATCGGGCGTTGCCGGTACTTCGTGCCGTTGAACGTGGTCACACTGCAGAAGTTGCAATTCAGAGGACAGCCGCGTGTCGTCTGGATGGACCCGAACGCGTAGCCATCAGGCAACAAGTCCTGTCGCGCGGGCACGAAGGCTTCCACCGGGATGTGTCCGCCCTCGTAGTGACGCTGCAATTTGCCGTTCTTGAAATCCTCTAGCAACAGCGGCCAGGCGGTCTCGGCTTCCTTGGTCACCACCGAATCCACCCGCTCCAGGGTTTCGTCCAGGCACATGGTCGCGTGAATGCCGCCCATCACAACCGGGATCCCCTGGCGGCGGAAGTCCTGGGCCAACTGGTAGGCACGGGGAGCCTGGGAGGTGAACGCCGTGATGCCGACGAGGTCAGGTCGGGGCAAGGCTGCGTAGTCCACCGGCGAGACGTTCTCGTCCAGAATCGTGACTTCCCATTCCGGCGGCGTCAGTCGCGCCAGAACCATCAGACTGAGGGGTTTCCAAACTCGGTAGCGGTTCCACCGACTCCTCTCACTTGCCTTTACACAGGACACCAACGGATTCGTGGGATTGATCAGGTAAAGACGAATGTTGCACCTTTGCTTGCAACTAACACGTCGAGCCGGGGATCGGGCATTGTTGCCGATATCGTCTACACTGCTATGAATCGCAAGGCATCCTGTTTCGGCGCAGATCCGTCGGTTGACGCTTGTTCCCGACAGAGGTGCCAGGTACACTGCCTCTGGCTTCGTCCTGGGGGCAATCATGTCGTTGCTGTATGAATGGCTTGACCACGCCGCAGGCGCTCGCCGGGGAACTGCGGGCGGTGGTCAGGCCCTCGTCTACCGCGACACCTACCTGTCATGGCATGGGCTGCAGCATCGGGTTGATCGCCGCGCCAACGAACTGAAAGGCGCAGGCATCGAAGCGGGCGATTGGGTTGGCCTGATGCTGGGTAGCGTGCCGGAATTTGTGGTGCTGGCCCTCGCCCTGTCGAAGCTGGATGCCGTGGTGGTTCCGCTCGATCCGATCCTAGGCGGACGCGATCTCGATATGGTTTTCGCGGCCGCCCACCTGCGGGCCCTGGTCACGCGACCGAACGCGCTCGTACCCTTTGCCACCCCTGCGGGCGCGACCGCCAGCCCCCCCAACGAGCGCCCACGCGCCGTACTCGAAAGCCGCCGCCGTCTCTCTGGAACGCTACTCACCTGTTCCACATTTGAACGCAGGTCCGTCAAGCTGCCAGCCGGCGTGATCCCCGAGGTCGTGCTTTTCACTCTGGACGGAGGCGGCGACCCCAAGGGCGTGGTTCGGCAACGGCGCCAACTGGAGGGCATTGCCTCCGCGTTCGCGTCGACTCTGGCCATCGACGCCGAAACCCGGGTAACCACAGCCGCAGGATTGCATTCTAGCCAAGGCTTCGACCTCGGATTCTGCGCTGCCTTGGCCCAGGGGGCAGGCTTGGTCCTCGACGACGAATTGGTTGCCGCCCGCCTGGCCAAAGCGCTGGCCGAGCAGGGGGCAGACGTGCTGGCAGCCACGCCAGCGCTGTTCGCCGCCATGGCGCGCATGCCGACGGCCAAACCGTGCCGGTCCCGCCGCACCCACTGCATCAGTTCGGGCGAGCCACTCGACCCAGCCGTAGCGCGCGCTTTCCGCAAACGGTTCCAAGTTCCGCTGCTCTCTTGCTACCAAGCCATGGAGACGGGCCCGGTGGCCATCGATCGGGACGGACAGCATCCCGCAACGGTCGGCTTGCCGTTCGCGGGGGTCGAGATTCGAGTAGCCGATGGCCAAGGCACAGCCATGCCGGCCGGCGCGCGCGGGTCAGTCTGGGTCCGCTGCGCGGGCGTGTCGGCCACCTTTGTCCCACCGGTCAAACTGCGCACGCGCGGCAACGAGGTGCCCATCGGCCGCGGTCACAGCGACGGCTGGTTGCGAACCGGAGACATTGGCAGCCTCGACCGGGACGGCCGACTGACCCTGTGCGGTCGGGAAGATGACTTGGTCAAGGTGGACGGCAGGCGGGTGGCACTCGGCGAGGTGGAAGGCTGCCTGGAGGCTTTCGCCAATGTGCGCAGCGCCGAGGCCCGTCTGGAATATGACGATCTCGGCAGCTCGCGCGTAGTCGCTCGCGTGCAGCGCGACGGCCACTGCACGCCGAAGCAACTGATGGACCACTGTGCCCAACACCTAGCCCCGCACAAGGTTCCGGCACGGGTGGAATTCGGCTGACCCTGCTATTGCAGCAGTGGGTGCAGCTCGGCCTTCACTACCGCCGACCCACCATCGGCCACTGTGATTTCCTCGAAGTGCGAGTAGTAATTCGGGTGGCGGATCTCGACCCGGTAGAAACCCGGCCGAATGAATCGATCCGGCTTTTCCCACTGTGAAACGCGCCCCATGGACACGTCGTCGAGCACGACGGCGGCATCCGGCACGTTGCATTCGACCCGGAAAGCGACCGAGCCCTCGGATTTCAGCGAAGCGCAGCCTGCCAACAGAGAGACGGCGAACACGATGATTGCGATCGATTTCATGGTTTTGTTGCAGGCGGTTCGGCCCCTGCGCCCGGTGGTGGTTCGCCGGCTTGTAACAGACGAACGTGGAGTGTCACCCGATCGGTCGGTGGCTTCACCTCAGCCACGGACAACCGGCTAGCAGCGTCGCGCATGAACGCGGATTCAAGTTCCCGACCGCCCATGCGTGTGAATACCCGTATCTCGGCCTGGCGCGTGGTCACGTGGCGCACCTCGGCCGCAGTCACCCCGCCCAGCCGTTTCACCACCTGGATCACCGCCATGATTGCCGCTGGCTCGACCACATCCAGATCCAACGTCAGGAAGCGAGCGGCCGCAAAGATCGGGCGCAGGAACGCCGCCAACTGCCGCGCCAAGGTTCCCGCGGCGCGCTCGACGCACGCTTTGCGCGCGGTTGCCTCGTCACTGGCGAATCCACGTTCGGCCACGACCCGCTCGACCAGGGGCGGCCTCGCAACCGGGCCTGCTTGCAGAAGCTGGGCGCGCATCTCGCAGCGAACTGATACCCGGGACGCCCCGCGAATCGATCCTTCGCCAAACGAGGCCACCGCCAGCCAGAGCGCCTGCGCCCCCAGGCGTGTCGCCGCGGCCAGCACGGACGCGACGTCGCGGGCCACAACCGACTGAGCCGGGACACCGACAGCGCCCATTGCCTTCACCACCAGCGCACCGGCGTCGTCGGGCAGTTCGCCGCCCACAACGATCGCCGGTCCCGCTGGTCGAGCGGCCGGCCCAGCCGGCTCCACCGCGGCTGTTCCGCGCACGCGCTCCATCTCTCGCCGAAGCAGGGCGGTGTCGACATCCGCATCGATCTGCACCCGTAGCCGGCCGTCGCTCTCGCTCTCATCAAGGACGCGATAGCTGCGCACAAATCGCTGGCCGCGGTTGGCAAACGACGACTTGAGCTGCACCAGCCCGCCCGCCAAAGGTTGCCCTTCCCCGCCGCTTTCCTTGAGCAGCTCCGAAAAAGCCCGCTCGACCGCCTGACGAAACCCATCGGCCAGGGCGCGCTGCTTAGCCACGACCGCATTGCCGTTCAGCACCGGCGCCTCCGCCGTGACGACGTGATCACCCGGCTGCGCCAGAGCCGCCTTCGCGAAGAAGAAGACAGCGATCGCTCCGGCAATCCCGACATGCCGAAACGCGAACTGACGTCGCGTGGCTGGGGCTGGGGATCGGCAGCTCATGGCAGAACCTTTTCAAGGTAGATCACAACCGGTCGCTCGGCGAGCCTGTCGAGCATCCCCTCGCCACCCGCGGGAAGAACCAACCGTCCCTGGTCGTCGCGCCGCACCTTGATCGCGTCTGCGGGCGGCCGCTCCTGGCGATACTGCGCGTGCGGCACGGCCATTTCCTTGCCGCCGAGGACAACGAGAGGCGCCAACTCCAACGGCATCGAGTGCACCGAAAAAGCCGCCAAAGCACCAGTGGCCGCGACGGGCTCGCGCGCAACGGCCCCTATCTGATTGAACCGCACCCCCAACCACAACACCACGCCCCCATTCGACTGGTACTCCGTGCGCACCGCGCTCGCATGGGCCAGCGCCGTCTCGACTGCTTTCTCCCCTAGCCTCTCGCGCCCGCGCACACACAGCGCGCGCAAAGCAGCCCGCAGTTTCTCAACGGCGGCGGCACGGGCTCGGCGCTCGGCCCCCGGCCGAGCCGCATCGGGCGAAGGCATGCGCATATCGGCCGCTGCGCCTGCGCTCGCGGTAACTGTGCCGGCCGACCAATCGACCTCGGCTCCGGCCAAGGGACGAAGCAGTGAAGGCGGCGTCGCCGTCTGGGCCAACGCCACCGACGAAACCATGGCGGCCACGGCCACGGCCACGACGTTGCCCCGGCAAGTGCCTATTCCCATTCGATGGTGGCCGGAGGCTTGGACGAGATGTCGTACACCACTCGGTTGATTCCACGAACCTCGTTCACAATACGCGAGGAAATCGCGGCCAGCAGGTCGTGCGGCAGGGGCACCCAGTCTGCCGTCATGCCGTCCCGCGAATGCACCGCGCGCACGGCGAGCACGTTGGCATAGGTGCGCTCGTCGCCCATCACGCCCACGCTACGCACCGGGAGCAGCACCCCGAACGATTGCCAAATACTTTCGTACAGGCCGGCCGCGCGAATCTCCTCGTCGATGATGTCGTCGGCCTGGCGAAGCAGATCGCAGCGCGCCTTGTTGACCGGCCCCAGAATGCGCACGGCCAGGCCTGGCCCGGGAAAAGGCTGACGCCAAAGCAAGTCGTGCGGCAGGCGCAGTTCCTCTCCGAGAGCGCGGACTTCGTCCTTGAACAGCTCGCGCAGGGGTTCCACCAACTTCAGTTTCATCTTGTCGGGCAGACCGCCTACGTTGTGGTGGGACTTGATGGTCGCCGACGGTCCCTTGTGCGACACCGATTCGATGACGTCGGGATAAAGCGTCCCCTGCACCAAGCAGTCGGCCCCACCAGCCTTGCGCGCCTCTTCCTCGAAGACAGCGATGAATTCGCCGCCGATAATTTTGCGTTTCTGCTCGGGATCTTCCACCCCAGCCAATTTCGCAAGAAAGCGCTCGGAGGCGTCGACCACCACCAGGTTCATCCTGAAGGCGTCGCGAAACAGGCCCTCGACTTGGGCCGACTCACGCGCGCGCAGAAGGCCATTGTCCACGAAAATGCAGGTCAGACGGTCGCCCACAGCGCGATGGACCAGCGAGGCGGCCACCGACGAATCCACCCCACCCGAAAGCCCGCAGATCACCCGGCCCTGACCGACTTGCTGTTTGACCTTGAGAATGGCCTCGTCGACGAAACTAGCCATGGTCCATGAGGGTTCGCAGCGACACACGCGGAAGAGAAAGTTCCCAAGAATTTCGTTGCCGCGCGGGGTGTGGGCGACCTCGGGATGGAACTGCACGCCCCAAAACTTGTGGGCAGCGGATTCCACAATCGCGAAGGGGCAGTTGTCGCTCACGCCGACGCAACGGAAGTCATCGGGCAGCGACGCCACACGGTCGCCGTGACTCATCCAGACCGCAAACTCGTCGCCGACCTTGAACCCGGCGAACAATTCAGATGCGGCCTCCAGCCTGACCTGGGCCCGACCGTACTCGCGGTTCTGCGCAGGTTCGACCTTACCACCGAGCAACAGGCTGGAAAGTTGCACGCCGTAGCAGATGCCGAGAATCGGCACGCCGAGCGAGAACAGCTCGGCACTCACCCGCGGTGCCCCCTGGTCGTACACCGACGACGGCCCGCCCGACAGGATGATGCCCGACGGACGCATGGCGCGGATCTTGTCGAGCGACAAGTTGAAGGGGTGGATCTCCGAGTAGACCTTCTGCTCGCGCACCCGCCGCGCGATGAGCTGCGTGTATTGCGAGCCGAAGTCGAGGATCAGAATGAGTTGCTTGTTGGCAGACATGGGCGCCTCCAAGCTACTGTTCCACTCTATAGTTCGGCGCCTCTTTGGTGATGATCACGTCATGGACGTGTGATTCGCGCAGACCCATCTGGGTGATCTTGATGAAGCGCGCCTTGCTGTGCAGCTCGGCGATGTCGCGACAACCGCAGTAGCCCATGCCCGAGCGCAGACCACCGATGAGCTGGTACATCGACTGCGACAGGCTTCCGCGGTAGGGCACGCGCCCCTCGATGCCTTCGGGCACCAGCTTGGCGTCGGCGCTGACATCCGACTGGAAGTAGCGATCCTTGCTGCCCGCGCGCATGGCGCCCACCGATCCCATGCCCCGGTACACCTTGTAGCTGCGGCCTTGGTAAAGGATGATCTCGCCCGGCGCTTCGTCGGTGCCGGCGAACAGGCTGCCGATCATCACCGTGTGAGCGCCCGCCGCGATGGCCTTGGTGACGTCGCCCGAGTACTTCACGCCGCCATCAGAAACGATGCGCACATCCAGCTTGGCCAGGGCACGCGCGGCGTCGGTCACCGCGGTCATTTGGGGTATGCCGATACCGGCGATCACGCGGGTGGTGCAGATCGAACCCGCGCCGATCCCCACCTTGACCGCATCGGCCCCTGCCTTAGCCAAGGCCAGCGCACCCTCGGCAGTCGCCACGTTGCCGGCGAGAATCTGGGCCTTGGGGAAAGTCCTGCGAAGGTCGGCCACCGCTTCCAGCACCAACCTTGAATGGCCATGCGCGGTGTCGATGCAGATGACGTCCGCCCCGGCCTGCAGCAACGCGGCGGCACGCGCGGCCCGGTCGGGTCCGGTGCCCACCGCCGCGCCCACGCGCAAACGCCCAAGGTCGTCCTTGACCGCATTCGGGTGCTGCTGGGCCTTCTCGATGTCCTTGATGGTGATAAGCCCGCGCAACCGGCCCACCTCGTCCACCACCAAAAGCTTCTCGATGCGATTCTTGTGCAGCAGCTCCTTGGAGTGCTCCAGGCTCAGCCCCTCGCGGGTGGTGATGAGCTCGGTCGTCATGAGATTCCGCACCGGCTGGTCGAGGTGCCGTTCAAAACGGACGTCACGGTTGGTCAAAATGCCAACCAGCCGACCGTCTTCGGCCACCACCGGCAATCCTGAAATCTCGTAGCGCTTCATCAGTTCCAGCGCCGCGAAGAGCTTCTGGTCGGGGCCGATGGTCACGGGGTCCAGCACCACCCCGGTCTCGGCCTTCTTCACTTTGCTGACTTCCAGCGCCTGCTCGTCGATTCCCATGTTCTTGTGGATGACACCCAACCCGCCGTCGCGTGCCATGCATATGGCAGTGCGCGCCTCGGTCACGGTGTCCATGGCCGCCGAAATAATCGGGTTGGCCAGGTGAATGGTCGGAGTTAGCTCGGTGCGAACATCGACGTCCTTGGGCAGAACGTCGCTTTCCGCGGGAACCAGAAGCACATCATCGAAGGTGAGAGCATCACGAAGGGGGCCGTCGGGCAACATCTCGGGAGATTAGCCGAGCGCATGCCGCTCATTCAAGTCCGGTGTGCAACCCATCTCTGCCGCAAACCGTCGCGGAACCGATCGAGCCGCGTCGACGCCATGCTCGCTGCCACTCCATCAATGATCCGTGAGCTCCTGTCGTGCTAGAACGCACTGCTTCGGTGCTGGCGCCAGGAGCGTCCTGGCCTTCCGCGCACCTCCAAGGGGGAACGTCATGATCCGATACGTCCCAAACACACGGCTTGTTCTGTTGTCATCGGCCCTGATTTCGGCGATGGCGATACCACGATTGGCGTCTGCCCAGGCCACCGCCGACGCAGTCTTGATAAAGAGCTTCGACATCAGCGCCGCAGGTCCCGGCCCCAGAATGCGGGCGGGCGATCTGAACGGGGACGGCAGGCTTGACTTTCTGCTGTGCGACGCCACCGACGACACTCCCAGCTACGTTGCCATGCTTACCGCCTACGACGGCTATACCGGCAAGATACTCTGGCAGGTCGGCAGCGGTGGCTCGGCGGGGACCGACCGCGATGAACCCTGTCAGATCGTCGATATCGACAACGACGGCTACAACGAAGTTTTGGCTGCCATGAACGGGAAGATGAATATCTACAATGGAGCTGACGGCACAGTGAAGTCGTCATTCGCTCTTCCGGGCGCGACTGCGCACGATTGCATCATGATTGCCAATATCCAGGGGAAGCCCATTCCGATGGATATCGTGGTCAAAGACCGATACGGCCAGGAGTGGGCGATGGACAACACTGGCAAGTTGCTTTGGACCTACACAGGCATCACCGGCCACTACAACGTGCCCTTTGACCTCAACGGCGACGGCAAGGACGAGATGTTCACCGGCTACGTCGTGTTGGATCAAACCGGAAAGGCCAAGTACCCCGACCCTATTGGCATGGATCACCCGGATAACATCTGGATCGGCGACGTGGACGGCGACCCAAGCAATGGCGTCGAGGTGGTCTACGGTCTTGCCAAGCAGCCGTCAATTCAGTGCATAAGCCCAAGCAGCAATGGCAAAGTCATATGGACCAATTCCGACATGACGGAAGCGCAGCAGGTGCTCCTCGCCGATTACATGCCAGACCAGCCCGGGTTGGAAATCTATGGATTGGACAGGACTATCCGAAACCAGAAGGATTCTCTGTTCATTCTTGATTCCGGCGGCAAGACGATCTGGAAGGAGAGCGGTACCAATGGAGGAGGCGGAACCGCCATCAAGCCCGTCCCCAACTGGGATGGCACCAACCAGCCTATGGTTCTGGCCTTCAAGCGTGGCAGCGCGCAGATGTGGAATGGCCAGCACGCGATGGTGCACAAGATGCCACTCGATGGCAACGCAATGGTTGGGGATTTTGGCGGCGACGGCAAGACGGAAATCCTCATGTACAGCAAGACGACCGCCAACATCTACGCCATCGCCCAGTTTGACTACAACACGCCGGCACCGAACCCGGGCCATCCCATGAAGCAGACCCGGCAGAACTACAACTGGTCGCGCTATGGTTCAAGCGATGTCTGGGCCTTCACGGCGGTTCCCAGCGCCGGCGATGGAGGAGTCGTCAGCACGGGTGGAACGACCGGCACGGGTGGCGCGACGGGAGCCGGGGGAGCCAACGGCACGGGTGGGACGCTCGTGACTGGTGGCGCCGCCAGCACTGGTGGGGCGCCCCGCACGGGTGGCACGACCGGAGCCGGTGCAGGAGGAAACGGAGCCTCGGCCAAAACTGGGGGCGCGATGGCCAGCGGTGGCGCAGCGGCGGCGACCGGAGGCACCCCGACGACGGGGGGATCGGTCAGTACCGGCGGAGTGGTTGACCAGACCGGTGGGACACCCAGCGTTGGCGGGGTCGCAGCCGGGGATACTGGCGGCGCTCCTGCCGCTGGCGGCAAGACGTCTCCGTCGGGTACCGAGCAGGCCGCCACGGGCGGCGCAACGGCAACCCCGGCCGCCTCTGCGGGATGTAGTTGCCAACTGGGCGCCGACTCGCAGGTCAGTGGACTCTACGCAATCGCCGGACTTCTTGGGCTCGTCGCCGTCGCGCGCCGCCGACGACGCTCCTGAACCCACCACAGGATGGGCAATAAGCTACTTCTTGCCCGGTTTGGCAGCGGTACAGCTCTTGAGGATCTCTTGCGCCTTGGCCTTGGCCTCGGGCTTTACCCCGGCAAGGCCGGCGAACCTGTCGAGTTCGTTCTTGGCGGCAGCGCAATCGCCGCGGGCCACCAGCACCTTGCCCAATTCATAGCGAGCCAGAGCGTAGCTTCCGTCCAGGGCCACCGCAGCCCGGCATTCTTCCTGCGCCTCCTTGGCCTTGATGTCTTTGTCAGCGAGAGCGCGGCAGTAGTCGGCGGCAATGGTCGCGCTCTTCGGTTCCAGCTTGCGCGCGCGCCCCAGTGCCTCCGCGGCCGCGGCTGGTTGCTTGCGTCGCATCTCCATTCGTCCAAGCTCCGTCCAGGCCGCAGCCAACTTGGGATCCGCCTTGGTGGCCTTTTCCAGTGTGTCGTGTGCTTCGTCGTATGACTTCTTGTCGGAAAGCAACTGGCCGAAGTAGGTCAGAACCAGCGCATCTTGCGGCGCCAGACGGGCGGCGTAGCGCAACTCCGTGACGGCGCCGTCGAGATCGCCAGTTTTGCGCAGCGTCGCGCCCAGACTGACGCGAGAACTGGAATCGTTGGGGCGCAGACGCACGGCCTCGCGGTAGGACTTAATGGCCTCGGCCGGCCTGCCCTGGGCATCGCGCACATGCCCCAAATTGGAGTGGGCGTCGGCGAACTTGGGATCGCCATTGATGGCGGCGAGGATTTCCTTTTCGGCGGCCGCCGTGTCGCCCTTGTCGAGCAACATGGCGCCCAGGTTGTTGTGGGCGGGCGCGAACCGGCCGTCGCGACGAATGGCCTCGCGGTATGCCGTCTCTGCCCCCGCCACGTCATGGCGCTTCTCCAGCACTACGCCTCGCAAGTAGTAAGCGCGCGGATCCTTTGGGTCAGCCTTGGCCGCTGCCTCGAATGCCTCCAGGGCCGCCGCCAGATCGCCCGACTGGACCAGCTTCTGGCCGCGTTCCAGGTGGACCGCCCCGGAATTCGCCTTTGCAGGGCCGGGCGGCATCCCGCCCTGTCCAAGCATGATGACCGTGACGACGCCGACAAGGTTGAGCATGGGAGCAAGTTCAGCGCGGCCCGCGTGCCCATGTCAACCGATTTGCCGAAATGACCGCTGGCGCGCAAAGACGCGGCCGATTGTGGCAACATGAACCATGCTTCTGGCTGGGACTCAGAAACCGGGGGACACTTTGCCGAACGCGACCGAAGCGCAAACAACATTGGCGACTCCGAAACTGCCGGCGCCAACACGATCCGAGGTGGCGGCCTGGATCATCGTGGGGCTCGCCCTGCTGGCCGTGCTGGGGTTGCACCTTTTGCCTGCGCTTCTCGCCGGACTGCTGGTTTACGAGCTGGTTCACCTCACCACGCCGCTGTGGCAGCGGCGTCTTTCCAACGAACGGGCGCGCGTGGTGGCGGTGTCGGTTCTGGCCGTGCTGGTGGTCGGGCTCGTGACAGCCGCGGTCACTTGGCTGGTGGTGTATTTGCGGGGCGAAGGGCACCTGACCCGCCTGCTGCAAAAGATGGCACAAATCATCAACCAAGCCCGCGCCACCCTGCCCGCGTCGGTGACGGAAAACCTGCCCGACAACGCGGATGAACTGAGGGAATCCGCCGTGCACTGGCTGGAATCGCACGCCCGCAACGTGCAGACCGCGGGCGAAGACTTCGGCCGGGGGCTGGCGCACATCCTGATCGGCCTGGTCGTGGGGGGGATCGTTTCCCTGATGGACGTACGCCCGCACACATTCACCCGCCCGTTGGCGCGCGCCCTGTCTGAACGAATTTCCCGCCTGGCCAATGCCTTCCGTCGCATCGTGTTCGCGCAAGTCCGCATCTCGGCGGTGAACACGACGCTGACTGCGCTCTTTCTGCTGGTCGGCCTGCGCCTCGCTGGCGTGCACCTGCCGCTCGTCAAGACCCTGATCGCCATCACCTTCTTGGTCGGCCTCCTGCCGGTAGTGGGCAATCTGATCTCGAACACCATGATTGTGATCGTCGGGCTCAATCACTCCCTCGGGGCGGCCCTGGCGTGCCTAGGATTCCTCGTCGTCATCCACAAGCTCGAATACTTTCTCAATGCCCGCATCGTGGGCAGCCAGATCCGCGCCCGCGCATGGGAGCTGCTCATCGCCATGCTGATCATGGAATCCGCCTTCGGTCTGCCCGGCATCGTGGCGGCGCCCATCTACTACGCCTACCTGAAGGACGAACTCGTCGCGCGCCAGCTGATTTGACGGGTAGGCCGGCGGATCGCAACATCGTCCTTCCGGCCGGACCAAGCACATAGTACAAGATGATCGTGGGCACGCGCTGCCCACAACAGCGGCATGAATAAACTACGCATACTGGTCCTGTTCGACACCGATGCGGAACCGCCGGTGGGGCAGGACTACTCCCGCCAGATCGAATCCGCCGACGAAGCGGAGTTCGACGTGACCCGCGCTTTGCGGGGCCAGGGCCACGAGGTGCGCCTGTTCGGTTTTCGCAATGATCTCAATTCTCTCGTCGCGGGTCTGCGCGCCGAGCCAGCGGACGCGGTGTTCAATCTAACCGAACGCTTCCGCAACCAGTCGAGCCTGGACTATGGCGTAGCCGCAATAATGGACATGCTGGATCTGCCCTACACCGGCGCCTCGTCCGAGGGACTCATGTTGGCGCGCAACAAGGCACTGACCAAGATGGTGCTGGCGTACCAGGGGCTGCGCATCCCGCACTTCTTCGTGTGCCCGCGCGGCCAGCCGGTGCAGCGGCCAAGCGATGTGCGCTTCCCGCTTATCGTCAAGCCGTTGGACGAGGACGCCTCGGTCGGCATTGCACAAGGGTCGGTGGTGCGCGACGATCCTGCGCTGACCGAGCGGGTGGCCTTCATCCATACGCGCCACAACACCGCGGCCATCGTCGAGGAATTCATCGCCGGGCGCGAGCTGTACGTGGGCGTGATCGGCAACGATCCGCCGCAGGCGCTGCCGCCCATCGAGATGGTATTCGGCAAAGAGGCCACCGAGGAGAGCCGGATCGCCACCTTCAAAGCCAAGTGGAGCCATAAGTACCGCGAGGCGCGTGGCATCGAGAACTGTATCGCCACGAACCTGTCGAAAGAGCTGAGGGAGCGTCTGGCCGACGTGGCGGTGCGCACCTACCAGGCCGCCGGCCTGCGCGACTACGGCCGCATCGACGTACGCCTGGCCCACGACGATGAGATCTATGTCGTCGAGGCCAACCCGAATCCCTACCTGGCCGACGGCGAGGATCTGGCGTGGGCCGCAGAGGAGGGCGGCGAGCCCTACCCCCAGCTGATCGAGAAGATCGCCGAGTTCGCCGCCGCACGCGGGCGCAAGACGTAGACTCGCAGCGTCCCCTCCCACTCTTGCGCGCCTCACTGGACGCATGTACAGTACAGGCCCGCTTTCATGAAAACCGGCACCGCCGACTTGCCCCTTCATCACGGTCACGTGCCGTCGTGGTTGGCGAGCCGCATGGCGCGGCTGGGCCGCGTGGTGGTGGAGGCGTTGGTGCTGGAGTACGGCCGCGATGAGGTTCTTCGGCGGCTGGCCAACCCATTCTGGTTTCAGGCGCTCGGCTGCGTGATGGGGATGGACTGGCATTCCTCGGGCATCACGACCAGCGTGCTGGGTGCGCTCAAACGGGGATTGGCCCCGGTGCAATGGGAGCTGGGTCTGCATGTCTGCGGGGGACGCGGTCGCCACTCGCGCCAGACACCGGCGGAACTGCTCGCGCTGGGCGAGCGCGTGTCGGTCGACGCCCCAGCCCTGGTACGCGCCAGCCGCTTGGTCGCGAAAGTGGACAGCGCAGCGGTGCAGGACGGGTTTGCCCTGTACCTGCACGGGTTCGTGGTGACCGACGACGGCAAGTGGACCGTGGTTCAACAGGGGATGAACCCGGATCGACGCCAGGCGCGGCGCTACCACTGGCTTTGGGAACGGGCGGGGTCATTTGTCGACGCGCCCCACACTGCGATCGAGGGCATTCCGCAAGGAAACATCGTGAACTTCACCGATCGCCAGGCCGCAGCCGCGCGGGCCGCGACGGTGGCGCTGGCCAACGGTTCCCCCGAGGCCGTGGTGGTTGAAGTGGAGCGCGCAGAAAGGCTCGTGCTGCCGGATCATCACGACGTGCGCGAAAAGGATGTGGACCTGCGCCGATTGCACGCTGCCTTGACTGTGGCGGCCGAACGCGGGCCGGCAGATTTTCCTGAGCTGTTGCTGACGCCAGGCATCGGCGGTCGCACGCTCTTCGCCTTGTCCCTGGTGGCCGAGGTGGTGCATGGGGCGCCCAGCCGATTCTCCGATCCGGCGCGCTTTTCGTTTGCCCATGGTGGCAAGGACGGACACCCATTCCCGGTACCGCTGACCATCTACGATGAGACGCTGGCGGTGCTTCGGCGCGCTGTGGACCAAGCCAAGTTGGGGCAGGACGAAAAACTGGCGGCGCTGCGCCGACTGGACGACCAGTGCCGCACGCTTGAGGCTGCAGCGGCTGGGCGTCCCCAGCGTGCGCCGTCGCTCTCGCTCCCTGCAATTGTCGACGACCAGCGCAGGCGTGCCCCGGCCTGGGGCGGACGAACCTGCTTCGACTCTGTCGCGCGACGGCCACGCCAACTGCGCCTCCCCTTTGGCTAGCGCAGACAATCACGCTCTACGCCGCCCAGGTCGCTTCGACCAAGTCGTGCGGAGGGGCCTTCCGGACGAGCGCGGGCGAGCCGATATGGACCCCGGCGCCGTTTGCAGCAAAGCCCGAACAGGGCCATTATCGTCCGCATGGTGTCCGGGCTCTTACCAGGGAGAGCAATCATGATCAGTGCAAGAATCAGGGAACTTGCGGCTCGGGGAGAACCCTATCTCTACGCAGCTCTGCGCATCGTTGCGGGAGCCATGTTCGCGTTTCATGGCGCGCAGAAGATTCTGGGGTGGCACAGTCATTTCATGCCGCCCGCGGGATCGCAGCTTTGGATCGGCGGACTCATCGAACTGGTGGGAGGCGTGCTGATCGCACTCGGTCTGTTCACGCGCCCATTTGCGTTCCTTGTCGCTGGCCAAATGGCTGTCGCCTACTTCCAATTCCATTGGAAGCTCGCGATCGCCGACGGCATGTGGCTGCCGGGGGTCAACAAGGGCGAGCTTGCTGTGATCTACTGCTTTCTCTTCCTGTTCATCGCCGCCCATGGCAACGGTGGCGTCGCCGCGCTGGGCGGGCGAATGCGGAAGACGCCATCCGCCTGACCCGGCGATTTGCCCGCCACAAGTCGATCCTTGACGACTGCGATCTACTTGAGCCACCAAAATGCCCGGGCCGATCAGGCCGTTTCTGGCCATGCGCCTCGGGCTCTCCAAGGCGAGGATCAGTCAAAGGCTGGAAGCGGAGTCGGTGGACGGGGTCGCTGGTAAAGGTCGATGTAGTCTGTGCCGAGCCGCTGAAGGCTGGCGTCGATCGCGTCCATGATATGGCCGCGTGACAGGCCGACCGCGTTTGGCCCGGAGCCCACTCGCCCCCGCACCTTGGTGGCGACCACCATGTCCTTGCGGCGCGCGCCCAGCGCCTTTCCCAGGATCTGCTCCGCACGTCCCGCCGAGTACACGTTCGCAGTGTCGAAGAAATTGATCCCAGCGTCGATGCAGACGCCGACCAGACGATCGGCCTCCGCCTGCTCCGTGCTGCCGATCGCCTTGAACATTCCCTCGCCACCGAAGGTCATCGTCCCGAAGCAAAGCTCCGAAACTCGCAAACCCGTTCTACCCAAAGCTCGATAGTTCATCTGCGTCTCCTCTCTCCAACGGTTCAGTGGCTAGAACATGACCCGCTTCCACTTGATCAGCCAAGCGCCGCTTCTTGATATCTGGGTCGTCCCTGGAAGTCGGACGCAGCCGTTGCGCGATCCGCAGGTGTCGTCTTGCGGAGCAACCGGCCGGTGCTAGCCTGACCACCATGGCAACCATTGGGATTATCGGTGCAGGGAAGATTGGCAGCCAACTCGCTCGGCTCGCGGTGAAGAACGGGCACAAGGTGGTGATCAGCAACTCTCGCGGGCCTGCGACCCTATCGGGCTTGGTCGCTGAGCTGGGACCGAACGCGCGCGCCGCGACGGCCGCAGAGGCAGGAGCAGCCGGAGAGATTGTCGTGGTGACGGTGCCTCTCAAGAACTATCGCGCCATTCCTGCCCTGCCGCTGGTGGGAAAGATCGTGATCGACACGAACAACTACTATCCGCAGCGGGATGGCCACATTCCCGAGCTCGACAACGAGTCGACCACCACCGCGGAGCTTCTGCAGGCGCACCTGCCCACCTCGAAGGTGGTCAAGGCGTTCAATCACATTTACGCCGCCGATCTCACGACCGACGGACAGCCAGCCGGTAGCAAGAACCGCCGTGCCCTGGTCATCGCGGGAGATGACCAGGCGGCCAAGGCAACCGTTAGTCGCCTCATCGACCAATTCGGCTTCGACGTCGTGGACGCCGGCCCGCTCAAAGAGGGATGGCGCATCCAACGCGATACCCCCGGCTACGGCCCGCGACGGACCGCCGAGAAGATCCGTGGGGATCTGGCGGCAGCGAAACGCTACGCGGACCAGTAGGACCGTGAAGGTGGGTGGCCTGGCGACCAGGGCTGTCCGAGTGGGTGGCCTGGCTCTGGTCGTCGGCGCTCTCGCTGGGCGCGCGGCGGTCGCGCAGCCCGTGCTGGAAACGCGCCTGCTGGCCGGGGTTCATTTCACCGAGATGCTAACCGCTGGTGCGAAGACCCAGGAGCGCTTGCCGCTCGTGGTCGCGATGCATCCGCAACGTGGCGATGCTGCGGACTTCATCGCCCTCTTTCAAGGGCTGCGCACAAAAGCACGAATCATTGCGCCGTACGCAGACGCGAAGAACAGCCATTTCGGTTGGTATCGCGGCGAATCGAGCGCAGCAGGGGCGCCGGGACCACGACGGGCCGCGCGGGCGCTTCTGCCCTTTCTAGCTCAAATGCAGGATGCTTGGCCGAGCGTCGGCAAGCCTATTGTCGTCGGGTACTCACAAGGCGCGATCGTGGCCATGACCTTGGCCATCATCGCGCCGAAGTCATTGAGCACGGTCGTGTCCATTTCGGGTCGGCTGCCGCCCGCGCTGTTTCGCGAGGCGCGGAAGACCACACCCGGCCCGACCATCGAGATCTTCCATGGCGAGCTTGATCGAGCGGTTCCCTTCGCTGCTTGCAAGGAATCCGTCGCAGTTCTGAAGGCCGCAGGGTTTTCCGCCACGGCGCACTTCTATCCGGACGTCGGACATAAGATGTCCAGGTCGGAGGCACAGGAGATCCTTGTGACCCTCGAACGCCTGCTCGCGCACGTCACCCCTACGGAGTGATATCCCTTGAGGTGACCTCTCCGCCGTTGGTTGCTGTTCCTGCTCCTTGGGACGCTTCAATGAGCACCGGCCACGTCGGAGTCAGGGGCGACACGAAGCCCCGTACCGCGGAGCCAGATCTCTAACGCCGGTCACCGGGGCGACAGGATCTGAATCAGCCGATCGGTCATCGCCAACGTCGCCATCGCAGGCGACACGCCTGCGGCCCTCCCCGACGATGCTCTCTTCGGCGGCAATACGGACGCCAAGCTTCAGAATATCCCCGTGGCCAACAACCTGTTGCCCACTGCACTATCAACCATTAACCAGCCGGTCGGCAGTAGCTGGAATGGGGTAGCACCACGGATTCGAACCCGATTTAACAGAATAGGAGCCCAAAACCGGCCCAAGAGCGGCCCGACCTGTTAGCCGCGCTCTCTGTCTGTTAACCGCTCTCTGACGCTCTCTCCCCAGAAAGGCCACCAGAGAGCACTCTTTGCGGCGAAAATCCGTTCTTGCGCGCGAACCAGTGATCTCTGCGAAAAGGCACGCAGCCGTCGCGAAGGACCGGACACGCGCAAGACCCCGCAGAAACAGGCTCATCAGCGCGCTGCCAGAATCGCCGTCTCGCCGCCCCTGTTAAGCCATCTACCCCACCCAAGTTGGTGGGGGACGTGGGGTGGCTCCCCATTTATGACAACAGACGAACTAATTGCGCAGGTCGTCTACAGCTCAACATTCTCTGGTCATTCCAGGCACTTGGACTCGAACGCGGGCCCAGCAAGCGCGCCCGGCAGCGCGAGGCATTCCTCGCCCGAACGCCTAATCCCATCCTGAAAGCTCGCAGGTACGAAGCCGCCACGGCTGGTGGAACCCGCAGCTACCGGGAGGTCGCCCAGGAGTTTGGCGTGACCCGCGAGGAGGTTTGCCAGTACCTCACCTTGCTCCGCCGGCTGCCAGACGATCTCGTGAAGAGCATCGAGACCGAGACCCGCCCGGAGGTCCTGCGGACGATGTCGTATCGGCGCTTGCTCACGATGGCCAGATCCCGGCGAGGAATAGTGGATCTGGTTGGCCCTAGATCTGCTGTCGACGGCTTGTAGACGCCTGTCGACAGATTGTCGGCGTTCTTCGAGCAACTCACAGCGCCCCCCATGAACAACGCCTGCAGATGTCGCAGACAAAAGAGATTCTGTCGCCCACCTCGCACCGCCCCTGGGATGACCAGCGGTGCTCAACCTAAGCAGCTTCTTCTCGTGATCCTCGTCCAGCATGCGCCGCAGGCGCTCGCGCGAGACATAGCGCAAGGTGTGCCCGTAGATGGTCTCACTGACCGCCATGTCGTAGGCGGAGATGCACTTGGCGATGCTGCCGGCCGCGCCGGTCTTTCCAGAATACTTTGGCACCGCCAATCGGGCCACCCAGCATGGTCGCCTCCCGACCGACCGGGACCGTCCGGTGGACGCGTTCGGCGACGCCTAGGACCAAGCCGAGACACAACGTCCAATCGAGAATCCGTTTCGACCCGACGGGAAGATTTACGGACGGAGGTAAGGTGCGGCGCGATTCCGCCTAGGGAAGCTCAGAAGGAGGTCCCGTCATGAAAACCTCGCCGCTCCCTCGCTGGTTCGCACCCCTTACCGCTGTCTTGTTCGCCGAGCTCGGATTCTGCCCATCGCCCGCGCAAGCCGCTGCGCCCCCGACTCCCGAGGTCGTCTCTCTTCCCCCAGCATTGGCGGCTAGACCCGACGATGTGCTAGCGGTGTCCCTTGCCCGCCTCGCCGATGCGCTTGCGACAGGCAATCCGTCGGCCTCCATGTTGGGTGGCCTCAACCGTATCGCCGGGGTCATCGCCATTGACCGGGACGTGATCTTGTTCGGTACGCAAGACGGGACGCTACCTGCGCTGGCCGCTGCCAATCTCGCGGTCGCGCTGAAAAACGCGTGGGCCGCGCCCGGCTTCGAGGGCGAGCTCGGCGTGAGCATCGATCCGGATCCTTCGGCGGCCGATCCCTGGAAGTCCCACCTCACAAGCGTCTTTGGCATGCCGCCGACGGCGCCCATGGCCCGACTGCTGTTGCACGCGGACTGGCTGCTAAAGCGCGCGGCCGCCGGCCTTGCGCCCGAGGTCTTCCCGGGAGTTCTTGGCAGCTTCGAACGGGGCGGTCCCGTGGGCGACGGTTGTAACGGGGTGATGCCAACCGCCTCCGCTGCCCAGCATCGCTTCGAGATCGTCAGCCAGAAGCTCCCGCAGCGCTTCGCACAGTGTGCGCCAGGCATGGTGAAAATTCTCCGACCGATGCAAGCCGTGCTGACTGTCGCGCAAAAGCTCGAAACCGGCGGCTTGGGTGGTGGCCGCGAGGGCACCGCTGAGCCGGCCGCCCGCAACTTTGCCAACGAGGTGACCGCTGCCCTGCGCGCCCCGATGCTGAACCCGGAATATGCAGCCGTGGTGGAGGTCTTCCGTGAGCTCGAAGTTGCATGGCTGCTCCGCTATCTCGACGTCCCGATGCCTGTCCTGGCCGAGGCGCAGATCGAGCTGTCTGGCGTCCCCGAACGGGTCGACGGGGTCACGCGTGAAGATCGGCACGAGTGCGAGCCCCGTCTGGTGTCGCGCACGGTGCTGGACGGCCGCGTGCTCGAACGATACCAGCAACGAAGCTGGGAACGTCGCTATCGCGGTGGGGTTCGCATCGGACACCCCTCGCTCACGGTGGATCTGGTGCGGGACTTCGCCCCGGACGCCGATGATTGCTCGCAGCTGCGCGATCGGATCCTGGCCGCACGTTCAGGCACACGCGGCTTCGCCTGGAAGATCCGGTAGCGCGCTCGCCGAAGTCGCCAACTCCTGCCGAGCTCGTCAGCAGGCGGGCAAGACCACGAACCACGAACCACGCCAGAAAGGAAAATACCCCATGTTATGTCGCACCTCCTTCACGACCATTCCTTCTCGCGAGTTTGCGCAGAGCCGCCTGCGCATGGCCGGTGACTATGACCATTTCACGCCGGGCAACCTCGAAGAAGTCATGCTGCGCATTCGCACCGCCACCGACGACGCGAACGTATTCCCGTTGCAGGTCAGCGCCGGCAGCGTGGTGCTGGATCTGGCCAGCCAGCTCAGGACCCGCGATCACCTGGCGAATCTGGCCCACACCGGCGAGTTGGCCAGGCTGCTCGGTCGCGACATCCTGAGCTTCGGCGAGGTCGCCCATCGTTCCACCCTGGTTGCACGGCAGCCGGAACCGTGGTCGCCCGCGACACAGCCCACGCGCCCGGACTATCCCTACCTCCTCGGTTTGCATGGGTTTCCGTCGGACTCCCTGCCCACCGGCTTTGGTCTTCGTTTCACCAACAACAGCGACACGGCCGACGAGATGGAGATGGCGGTTCACCTGTTTTTCGAGGCCTTGAGCGTCGCCTCCGACGACCTGTGGGTCAACCTTGGCCCTGCCGAGCGCAGGCGCGTCCTGGGCGCCACACTCGACGGCACGGAGCTGTCACGCGTGTTCCTCGAATGCGACTTGGCGTTGAAACAGACCTGCGCCGGGCTCCTGTCCCCGGCCTGCACGATTGGGCGGGAGTTCTGGGCCGAGCTGCGCCGCGAGCTGGTCGTCCGCGACGGATGTCTGCCCCACCGCTTCGAGCCGCATTTCCGTTTGTGGATCAAGCCGGCGACAGAAAAGATCCTGGTGAGCCAAACGGCCGAGAGCGGTTACACCGTGGTCTTGCAGGGCGTGGGCCTCGACTTGGAAGGAGAGGAGGCACACGGCAAGTACGGGTTCTTTGGCGGCACGCGCGGCGGCCGTGCCGCGACTGTTCATGACGAGCTCTGTTGGTCGGTCTTCAAGCGGGTGGTCTTCCCGGTCATTTGCCAGCAGCTGAATCAGGGCCAGACCTTCGCGAGGATGCGCCAGGCGACCCGGGCCATCATGCTCGCCGCCTGGGTTAAACAGCACTGCGGTGACGAATCCATCTGGCGAGCGCGTATCGACCAGGGACGGCTGTCGCGGGTCCGGCTGCAGGTTGGGCACCAGGTGCACGACTACGATTTCCACGCCTGGCGGCGCGCGGGCGATCCGACGTCTCGCCCGCGGGCCGAGATCGTACGCGCGGCCAACGACCAAGTCGTGGAGGAGTACCACCGCACCTTTTGGCACGGGGTACGGTATCGGCTGGATAGCGAATCGGCTGACGACACGGCCCTGACGGTGGTCACCTCCTTTTTCTCGGGAGCGGTCGATTCTCGCTCGCCCACATTCGGTCACGGACTGGCTCCGCGGAGGTAATGCATAGCCTTTCTTTGCCTAGGGAATGCATGAGGGCGTGCCCCAGCACGCCTTCAGAAACGGAGAACTCCCATGACCAGCCTTCCCCGCCCACGTCGCATGTTCCTGGCCTGTCTGCTGTTTGGGTCCTTGAATCCCTCCCTTCCCGCCGGGGCCGAGACGCCTGAGGATCCCGCCAAGGACTACGCGAGGCAGGCCGCTGCCTGGACAAAAGACGCGACGAAACAGCTGTTCGACGAAACCGCCAGTGAATCGATGAAGGCCAGCTACGACTTCGTCGAGCGGCAAGTGGACCTGATGAACTCGCTTCATCAGTTGGAGCGCGCCGAAAACGAGTCGACGCGCTCCCTGGCGGCGGCCCAGAGTGGTCTCAATCTCGTACGCGTATTCATGGGAGCCGAGACGCCTGGGTGGGTGGACACGGCCCGGAGCACCCTTGAACTGGCCAAAGATCTGCAAGGCAAGACCAGCATGGATGCGTTGCAAAGCTTGGCCACTTCGGATCTTGCCAACCGGGCCTTCATGGGCGCGGGTTTGTCGCCCGCTATCGTCGCCACCCAGCTCGCGTTGGTGAATGCCTATGGCAATTTCGTGCGGGCCTGGATGGACTTCCCTGAGGCCAGTGCCCCGCGATCCCCGATGCCGCGGCTCGATCTACCGGAGGGCGGTCATATCGTGAAGATCGAGCACGAGCCGGGCCGTACCACGGTTATCTGGGAGAGGAATCCCGGTGACTACCAACGCACGCAGGAGATCTGGAATCGATTCAACGGTCAACCTGCCCAACCGAAACCAGATCCATCACGCGGCGGCATCAGGGTCTCGGCGCAAGTGAGCAACGGCGACTTCGCGCCGCGAGGCCGCTAGAAAAGCCTTTGACGCTGACCTGACGAAGTGCAAGAAGCTAACCCACGTGAAGGAGCCTCGGATCATGCCGAACACCACGTTGCGACCCACCTGGCCGAACCACAGTGCCACTCCCGAGCCGCCGCGCCTCGGACAACGACCGTCTTGCCGCCTCAACGGCCTGCTGCTGGTTGCGACGCTTGCCACGGTCGCGCGCGCGCAGGCCGCCACGCCTGCAGCCGCCCCCGCGAAGTCCCCACCCGCCAAGTCCGAGAACGAAACTCCCGCAGCTCCGGCGAAATCGGCAGTTCCCGGCAAGGCCGCGACCCGATCTTCCGCCCGATCGTCGGCCGCCGCGCGATCGCAGACTCCGGACGAGTTGCTCAAGATCACCACGGAGATCTTCCCAGAGGACGCCGCACTGACGGCCTCTATCTTGAACAAGTACCTCGATTGCCGGGTGCTCCGCGCGCAACACGAGGCCACCCTGGCGGCGGAGCGTGCCCGCAAGGAGATCGCTGCCGCCAACGAGCAACTCAAGGAAGACATCGCCACGGCGAATGCGCGCGCCAAGAAGGCGCAAAACGATGCTAACCGCGCCAAGGATGAGGCCAAGTCGGCCGCCGACCGCGCGCTCGAATCCGCCTTCGCCGACTATGCCGCTCAGCCGCGCTTCAAGGTCGCCACCACGACAGTAACCTTGCCGACGGTTCTGCGCGATGTCGCGCCTGTTCTCGAGGTCCCACGCATTGAGATGACTCCCATGGTTGCGGTCTATGACGACGGTATGATTCCACCAAAACGAAGCTTGCCGGCCAAGGAGATCATCCATCCCTTCGACATGAAGGCCACGGTCGCCCGCTTGGTCGAGCTATCCCTCTGGGATAAGATCGTCAACGCCTGGCCCGGCGGCTGCCAGCCGTAGCGATTGGCCAGCCGGAATCGCGCGAACCTGCGCGACGTAGGGCGACCAAAGGTTGACCGGCTCCTGGGCAAGCATCGACCGTTGCGCTATCGCTAACGCCTCGGCGGGGTCACCATGGGCAAGAGCCTTCCAGCAAGCGCTGATGAATTCCGCGGTCGCGGAGCTCGTCAGCACCTCCCAAAGTGGCGAGACGACCACCCGCACGCCGGCCGCGAGCAAGGCCGAGGAGATACCAAGGGGCTCGCGCCCGGGCGGATACTCGATGTCCCCGCTCAGGCAGGCAATCGTGACCATGACATCCAGGTCGCGCAGATCCTGTCTGGCAATCTGGTGTGCTTCCAGGGGTCCGTCGTTGAGCAGCAACGAAGCTCGCCAGGGCTGTGCCGGGTTGGCTTTCCCGTGGCAGAGCAGCAGCACCGCCGAGCGCCCGCGCAGCCGTTTCACGAAGTTGCCCCGGCTTGGTGGTGGCTGGGGCCTGCCGGCACCGACGGCGCTCTCGATCCGGTCTACGAATTCATCAGGAAGCCGCGGCAACAGGTCCGCGCCGAGCCGCGGTTCAGGGACCGTCACCACCGTCGTGGCCCCAGGTCTCAGCCCTTGCCACCGCCCTGGCTGGACGCGCGGCCACGGCATCACCATGGGAACGTGGCTTTTGACCAAGGGTTCGAGCTTGCCCGCCCACCTGACCGGGAGCGCGGCAAACGGTGCGTACGCCAGCGCGGCGTCGGGCACAATCACCCATCGTCGGGTCTCCGCCGGCAGCAGCGCGAGAATCTCGTCCAGGCGCATCGCCGCCGACAGCTGGCACAGGGTGGATTCCCCCTGGCCATCACCAGCACACAATTCCTTCCACACCGGCACCACGGGGGGCCGAGACAGTGTCAGCTCCACGGCGAGGCCCCGCAACTCTCCGATGACCTTCCCGACCAGCTCGCGCAGCACGACTCGCTCTCCCCGCCGCTGCTTGCGCTCAGGCAACCGAACACACCGATCTTGCCAACAGACGATCGTCTCCAGGCGTTCCTCGAAAGAAACGTAGTACACGAGGGCGGTGCCCCGCTCGACCTCGGCCGGCAGCTGGGCCTCGTCCGTGCCCGGCTCGCTCAGCGAAGTTGCTGCGAGCGCAGCTTGACCCTCAGACGGGTCGCTTGCAGCCGATTCCTCGGCGTCACACGCGGGCCAACGCCCGGCCTGCCAGCGGCTACGGAGCACCACCTCGAGCAGCGCGCGCACCTCCTGGTCCCGAGGCGTCCCCAGGTGACGGAACCGTTCCTGCAGCTCGTTCTCGATCCAGGGGTGGCTCGACTGCCGGATCTCCTCCGGGTGATGCAAGGAGGCCTCGAACTCGCGCCGCAACCTCTCCTCTCGTTCCTGGGCCGCCACCGCCTCCCGGCCGGCTGCTCGCCTCACGAGCCTCGCCGCCTCCCAGGCGCGGCCCCGCAGACCGCGTTCTTCGTAGACGTCACAGGCCAGTTTCGCGAAGACCGCCGCCTTCCCCTGCGCCTGCGGTTCCCGCCGCAGCACCTCGCTCTGTAGACAGCAGAATTCGGCTGCCGGCAAGCCGATCACGTCTACCTTTGGCGAAGCGCCCACGGCACGCCAGGGCCCATCGCTCATGGCGAGCCGGCAGCGCCGGTACGCGAGGTCGGGCTTTCCCGCGCACAGATCCTGGACCACGAGATTCTGCAAGCTTCCCAGCCAGCCCCGAAGACGCGGACGATAGGCAGGAAGCGTGGCCGGTTCCTCACCCTCCCGGGCGGCGGGTCGCGACGTGGCTTTCACGCTGGCCATCCCCTGCAAGCCGCGAACACAGTAGCGACTCACCCGCCAGGCCACTTCACGCTGCCATTCGGTGATGAGCGTATCGACCAGTGCGAGCCCCACGTCGGACGCCGCTTCCCTCGATTCGAGCTTCCGCACCTCCTTTCGCGCCGCATCGAACCGGTTGAGCGAGAGGCTGATATCCGCATGCAGCAGGGCTGCGGCGACGCGCGTGCTCTCATCCTCGTCCCCGACCCGGCTCAACATCTCGAGGCTCTCCTCGAGATCCCCGGTCAGCTCCAGCCCTTCGGCGGCCAAGAGGCGCCAGCGATCGGCCTCCGGCCCTCGACCCTTCAGGTCTTGCTCGGCCAAGTGCCTCCCGAATTCATCCATCCGACCTTGATCGAGCAACAGCTCGGCGAGAAACAGTTTGATCTCGGTTGGCGTAGGCCCAGCCGCCCATGGGCCGGCCGCGTGCGCGGCGATAAGGCGCCGAACCTTGGTTTCGGCTTCCAGGAGATCGCCTCGGGCGGCGTCCAGGTGACTGCCATACCAGTCCAACGCTGCTTGCATTCCCGACCGCGCCGGGCCGGGCGGCAAAACCGAAAGCCGGCGGGACAACTCCTCGGTCGCAGCCGCAAAATCCTCCAGCGGGCCATGCGCGGCCAGCTGGGACAACCTGGACAGGAGCTGCGGCAGGGTGATCATGCCCCCCGCGCGGCCCGCGGTCACTTGTGCGGTCACTTGTATCGACCGCCCGGCAACGGCCGCAGGCTCAATATTTCGATCCACCTTGCACGCCGCCCCTCGGGCTCGAAAGGCCAGCCCCCGCGCCCGACGACGGGCAGCCGGAAGAGCATCTCCTTTCCGCTCCGCAGCTTGGGCAAGCGAGACGCGTGGCGCGGTTTGCCCATGTCGATGCGGTACCTGAAGAGCGACTGGCCTTCAACCGGCCTGACGAGCACTTCGCCAATGCGATTGTACGCGGAATACACACTCGGTTTGAGTTCAGTCGTCACGTAGACGAAGGCATCACGACCGGCGAGGTCGTCGTACACGTCGGTGTCGCCCGCATTGCGCGCGGCCGTGTGATCCCTGCGGCCGATCGGTATTTCCTCCGCATGCGCCAGCTCGGTCTCGTTCGTATCCAACACCTCTCGGTCGAAGACGTTCGATTCCTGTCGCGCGAGATCCTTGCCGCCAGTCTCCCGGCTCTTCTGGTCGTCCTTTCGCTCGGAGGAATGGTTTTCCTGGAGGCTAAGATCGACGCCCCCGACGCGCGTTGTGGCGGTGAGGGATTGCCGAGAGCCCTGGGGGATTTCGTTGGTGAAGGTGATGCTGGCGGCTTGCTTCACCACCTTGCTCTGCACCTCAGCGACGCGACCCGCGCGCTCGATCGACGGATGCATGGTCGCCGTCATTCGCGGAGCGCCGGAGTCGTCCGTATCGAAGCTGATGGACAGCATGGACTTGACGTCACCGGTCGTTGCCGACGATTCGGTGACAATCTCGATCTGAGGTTTGGCCGAAGGGGCTGTCGCTTCCGCACGCCGCACGCCGGCCCGGCGGAGCGCCGGCGGGACGTCCACGGCCACGGGCGGAACCAGGTGGCGCCGCCAGCGCGGAATCAGCGACACGCCGCCGCGCCACATGTCGCTGTGCACGTGCTTATCCGTTGTCGTGTGCTGAATCTTTCGGCCTGCGACCACCTCGGTTTCAACCTTCACCGCAGTGACGGTTTCCTGAATCACCGGGCGAGAGACCAGCATGTCGAGCTCTTCGCCACCACATCGTTTGCTTCCCGGGAGAGAGACGTCCAGCGCATCTTGGAAACGAAGCTCGGCATGCTTCTGCCGCCACGGCCCCAGCGCGAGGCCGCGCTCGATCTTTCGGTCCTTGAGCCCGGGAAGGTATCCGTCCTTGACCAAGCAGGCGGTCGCGAGCGACCACTTCATGGCTTGGTTGAGCCTGTCGTACTGGGGCTCGTAGCGAGCGATCTGCCCAAGGCTCGTGTCGAAGAAATCAATCGCGGCCTTGGTGGCCCCGACGGTCGGCATCTCGTTACCCGCCGCGGAGCTCGAAGCGGCCGCGTAGACCCGGGTGAACGAGTGGGCAAACGCCATGGTGCATGAGCTCTCGAACGCCGTTGCGGCGTTCGGCCGAACCCCGAACCACAATCGGGTCGCATCCAGCTTGTTCTGCGGTTCGACGCTAATCCCGGCGGCGATGGCGTCCTCGAAGAGCCGAGGCAGGGTCACGAAGCCAGGCACCTTCCCCAGCGGGGTGCCGCCACCGTAGTCCATGAACCCCCAGAGCTTGGCGACGAGATCCGTGTAGAAAAGCGTCATCCCCAGCGGGGTGCCGGCCAGGGCGCCCTTGTCGAGATAGTTGGCGCACTGTCTTCGCTGCTTTCCCTCCACGAAGGCCAGTACCCCGCGCAAGAGGACGGCTCCCGGATCGGTTCGTTGTCCCAGCTCGGCCAGCAGACCGGCGAAGCTGCGGACGTATCGGTTCTCCTCTGCCTTCCCCGCCTCTGCGATCTCGGCCAGAATCGGTTCGAGTCGCGGCAACAACGGTTTGATGGCCTCGGCCAGACGCCGCTTGTTCTTGCCCGTCCCGTCGTGGGGCAAGGTCTCGGTGGTCGCCTCCTCCAGCAGCGCGGCGGCGCGCACCGGCCATGGGCTGGCCACGCGGGTGAGATCCTGGCCGGAATGGTTCTTGCGATAACTGGCGAGGACCGCCTCGGCCTCAGCGACGATTAGCTCCGGTGATCGGCGCAAGGTGGCCAGATCGCGCTTGAGCCCTTCGAGATTCCAACTCGGATCGAGCGAGAAACCCAACGCCGGCGGTCGGCTGACCTGCGCCTGGTAGAGAGCGGCCACATCCTCGAGGCCCAAGCCCAGCGCCGGCCCTTTCGCCATCCGGCGGCCGCCCACGCGAATCTCTCCGCGAGGCAGGGCCTCTACGAACGTCAGGTCATCAATGGCGGCCAGTGCCTTCTCCAGGCCGTCCACATCCCCGAACACATGCTCCGAATAGCCATACTCGCGGGAAAAGAGGTCGCTCCCCTTCACTCGCGACAGGCGCTCGATCTGCATCTTGCCGCCAAGCAGATCCGCGGTGTAGCGCAGCAGCTCCACCTCGCGTGGAATGCTTCCGAGCTCCATGCGAATCCGGTCCGCTTGCCTTGCGATCGTCGTCCGCGGCCACGGATCATTTTTGGCGTAGAGTATCCATACACGGCCATCGTCCAGGACGACGTGCGTGCCATCGTCGTTCTCGCCCGGCAGGACCTGCAAGAATTCCTGCCGCCGCCACACCGTCCGGTTGACCATGGTGTCGAGCAGCGCCGCCCCGTCGAGCCCTTCGTGCGCCAGAGTCGCGAAGGCAGCCCAGTCGGCCAGTTGGTGTTCCCGCTGCTCCATCGGCAGCGCATCGAGCGGCCCCAGAAGTTGGCCGATGTCGACCAGAAGCATCGGCTGGCTCGCTCCCTGGGCCAATGCTGGTGCGGGAGCGCTGGTGCCGGCTGGGAGCGATGCGCTCGAGCTCTTGCGGGCTGCCGCACAGCCCAGCCCGAGGCAGGCCGCCAGAATGGTAGCGATGATGCCAGGCCAGGGCCGCCGCCTGTTGGTCACCTTGTGCCGAAAACCCGACCAGCGTGCGTGACTGCGAATCGTCTCTCCCTGGGTCCTAGTCATCGGTCTCCTCCTCGGGCTCAAGCTCGACGGACCAGGCCTCGTTCGGAGGGCCGTCGAGATCCTTCAGTTGCAGGTCGAATGGTCGATCCAACCGCCGCACGCTTCGTCGCCCCTGATGGCGCTCGACCAGCAGGCCGGGCAGGTCGGTGGTGATACGCACGCTGACGGTATCCGCGGAGGTTCCCTCGTGAACCGTGATGCGTACGTGCTCGGGCCAATCCCAATAGACGCCGTCGGGAAGCGCTCTCTCCGGCGTTCCGGTGTCGTCGGCCCCCGCGTGCGTGGCCGCGGGGTAGGCCAGGCCGAAATCACCCCAGTAGCCAGCCGAGCGCAGCCCGTCGACGACCCCCTGCAACCGACCCGAAGCATCTTCCTTGGCTCGTCTCATCTCGCCCACCATCCGCCGGAGCACTTCCAACAAGAAACCCTTGGGCAGGCGCTGGGCCTCTTGTCCCCCGCGCAGCAGATCCAGCAGGAGAGCCTTCCGATCCACCCGCGGTCTGTCCATGACAAACTGCGAAGCCGTCGATCGCTCGGACCCGGCGACCTCCCGCAGTCGATAGCTTCCCGATGGCAGCCCCCGCAAAATGAGCCGGCCGTTCTCCGAAAGCCTGCCTTGGCACACCAGCTTGCCTTGCTCGCTGACCACCTGAAGGCTCCGGCTGGTTACCAAGTCCCAGCCCTCGTCGGTCGTCGGGCGCACACTAATCAACATGTCGCGGGTTTCCCCGGGATCGCCTAGTGGCGCACTGAGGACGCTTAGCCCCCCTGACTCGACGAAGGTCGTGGCCTCCGTGTTGAGGCTCAGCCGAGCCAGGAGGTCACTCAAAACATCCGTGCTCATGGTTCGCCTCCTAGGTCCCGCTTCACCTCCTGGAGAAACTCCTGTTTGACGGTCAGGCTCATGATCTTGCTGTAGTTCTCCGCCGACAGGGCAGGCAAGGGCGTTTCGATGCCATGAAAAAAGTGGGACGCTTGGAGATTGAGGAGCACGCGTTCCTTGATGCTATTGATCGTGTCAACCCTCTGCGCGCGTCCGGGAACCTGCTTCGCGGCCAAGGTGAGCGTCAGCGTTGGCCACGCGGAATCCGACAGCCCATGGGGGGGCCGCGCGGCGGAAGGCAATTCTCCGGTCATCTCGGCCAAGATGAGCAGCGCCCAGAACGAGGTCTGGCTTCCGACCTCGCACCACTTCCGGCAGATGCGCGCGTAGGCGTCAAAAACACTCCCCCGGACGCTGCTGTCATCGGAGTCGGGCTCGGGGCCCGGCGCCTCCAGCAGCTCCTTCACTTCGCAGCTGAGCAACCAGGTCCTTTTGACGACGGTGAAGGGCGCCTCTGCACAGCAGATCGCCCCGCACGGAACACCCATCAGAAACGTGTGGGAGTGTTCGCACTTGGGGCAGTCGACATGAAACGCGGAAGCGCTGACGAGCTGAGCAAGGCCGGCCAGCCGAAGAAGCATGCTCACCTTGGAATAGTTGAAGCCGTGTGACACGAACTTCCCCTGGAGAAAACCCAGGCCGTGCTCCCACACCAGACCTAGCAAGCGGTATTCGGGATTCCACTCGATAGGCCTGCCGTCATCGGACGCCCAATCCGAAGCCTCGGTTTCGGGATCCGCGTCCGCACGCTCGGCGGCCCGATTGCGCCGCTTCGGCTTCTCGAACGCCTGCTTCTTGCCCGCCCTGAGGGACGTGACCAGCCAATAGGAGAAATCCAACCAGATGCTCTCGAGGTCTTCTTTCGGCCCGTGATAGTGGATGGTGTTGGCGAGTTCCTCCGAACGATGCTTGTGCGCTGCTCGTCCGATAGCCGATATCATCTTCCCGATCTGCCGCTCCGAGAGAGAAGCTAGCGTTTGGCGGACGATTTCGCCCGGCGAACCGCAGGCGGGGGCCGCGGCCTTCAGTCGTGCGACCAAGGCCGCAAATCCGCTCTCGATCGATTCCAGTCTATCGAAATCGATCTGCCGGATCTCGGGCTCGAGAACAGCCTGGCCGAAATCGCTCACGTGTGGCATCAGCATGTGTCCCGGTATGCGAAGGCCGCGATAGTACCCGTGGGCAGGAGCGCGAGCAAGGCGTCCACGGAGCGTCCCTGTCGCTGAGCCGCGCATAGCCACCACTAGGGCGATTCACCCGGGATATTACATAAAAGTTGCGTGCGCTCTTCCCACGCTCGGGTCGTCGTCGCCTCGCCATGGGTCACGCTGCGGATCGGCTCGTGATCAGCGCCATGGATTTGATAATGAGCCCGCCCAATCGACCTATTAGGCGGGCAAGGAGGGTCACCATGAACACGACCAAACGCCCCCGTCTCTATGTGCCGCTGTTTCTGCTCATCAGTCCTGTCGCCTGCGCAACTGCGACGCCGGTCGAGCTGGCCGGGGCAGGCTCCTCGGCCAAGCATCCGGCCAGCGTCATTGCTCCGACGAGCGCGCCGCGCGACGAGCTTGAAGGATACGAGGATTTCGGAACCACGTTGCTCTTCCTCGAGTCGCCCACCTGCCACATCCTTTCGGTCGACATGCCGTCTGGCTGCCTGACAAGCGGCCGGTGCCACGGAATGGGCTGCTGCGCCATCACTGCCGTCGCACCCCGGCTCGTGCCCGGGCCAGTCCCCGGCGCAACCAACCTGACCGACGCCGCGCCCCCGGCCGCGTCCATCCAGCACGTCGCGTACTGGGTTGGCGTCGGCCATTGCGAACGGCCAAAGCCCTCTGAGCTGATTGCCACTGCGAAGGCCATCAGCACGACCCTAGCTCGATAAGGCCCGCGCGGTGCTCGATGCAGGCCTCTGCCAGGCCTACGGCCGACAATCGATCGCCAGGTTTCGTGACGGGCTTCACTAGGACGAGATTGAACTTTGCCGCGTCAAGGAGCAGGCCCTGGGAATGGGCAGTCCTCTCCAAGCCGTCGTCGGCCATGACCCGGGGTGGACCGAACCGTGGCCGGGCGTCCGAACCTCACGTGTGGTCAAGGACGGCCGGAATCTGCTTCTTGCTGACGAGCATGGTTACCACGTCCCCGATCTGGACGTTCAGCTCGCCCGCCTGGCGCTGCGCCACTCCGCTCGCGACTCGTGATAGCTCGCCACGGTGGCCGATCGATGAGTTCGCCAGAAAATCTGGTCACCCATTCATGACAGCAGGCGAACTCATTCGCGATCGTCGCGATTTCAAGCACTTCCACGACGAGATAGTTCGTGGGGATGTCATGAATGATAGCGGGCTCCCCATTTATGACAGCAGACGAACTAATTGCGGGGCGCGTCTACAGATGCGAATTCCATGGTCCTTTCGGGTACTTGGTCTCGAAAATGGGCCGAGCAAGAGAGCCCTGCAACACGCAGCCTTTCTGGCTCGGACACCGAATCCCATTCTGAAGGCCCGCAGGTACGAGGCCGCGACAGCGGGCGGGACGCGGAGCTACCGGGAGGTCGCCCAGGAGTTCGGCGTGACCCGCGAGGAGGTCTGCCAGTACCTGTCGCTCCTCAAACGGCTCCCGGATGATCTCGTGAAAGACATCGAGTCTGAGACTCGGCCGGAAGTCCTGCGGACGATGTCGTATCGGCGCTTGCTCATGATGGCTAGGTCCGCCTGAAGGACAGTGGCCACAGTTGGACAAGCATTGCAGGCCACCGTAGGCACCCCGATGACCGCAGGCTACCTAGTCTGCCTCGACGGCACGAGCCGAGGCGCGATCGACGTCATGACGCCATATTCACGGTTCCGCATTCCGGGCAGACGAACCGTCCATCAGCGCGTGGATGCTCCGAGAATCGAAGTCCCGTGTCGTCCCCGCCGGCCTCGCGGCAGGTGACGAGCCGCCCATCGAAGAGCACGTCCTCCATCAGCCCGCACTTCGGGCAGGTGAGGAGCTCACGATCGTCGACAAAGATACCGAACCTACGGGCTGTCTTCTGGAGCTCTGCAATCCGGCCGGCCATGGCCACCAGCGAGTCGACCGAAGACGTTGCCTCGGGTTCGGGGTTTCGACGACGCTGTCCGGACGCCCGTACTTTCCCGCGCACGGGAGGCCGCTTCGTCGAGCGCGACGACAGCTTCCTTCCCGATCCTTTGCGCGTCTTCTTACTCAAAGCCTTGCCCTCCGCGGCTGCCGCATCCTCGTCCCGGGCGCAGTCTTGGGCATTTCTACCAGAGGGCGATGGGCAGGAGCTCGCCATCATAGTCTGTCGACAACTGTCGACGGCCCGTCGACGCCCGTAGACAGGTTGTCGACGGCCCAACGCGGATCCCCCTGAGCGCCCACAACGCATGTGAGACGCTCAGGGCATGACCGAAAACGAACCGAAGGAACGGCATGTCACACGCGAGATGCTCTACGAACTGGTTTGGGCGAAGCCCATTCGAACGGTGGCCGCGGAGATTGGAATCTCGGACGTAGGCTTGGCCAAGGCGTGCGACAGGCTCAACGTCCCCCGCCCCGCGGTGGGCCACTGGGTGCGGCTCGAGCACGGCAGGAAGACCGAGAGGCCTCCGCTGCCGCCGGCAGTGCCGGGACAAGAGACGATGCTTGTCATCAAGCCACCGTCGTCCGGGGCGACTCGGTCGAAGGAACCCGGCGCGCCCAAGCCCGAGCCGCCAGCCGTGGTGGTGGAGGACAACCTGAGAAAGCCGCATCCCGCGATTCGGCAGCTTCAGCAAATCCTCCGCGACAGGACTCCCGACAAATACGGAATTCTGGTGGTCTCCGGTCCAGACGGGACCATCTACCGCACCAGCAAGTCAACCAAGGACCGGGCACTGCGCATCCTCAACGCCCTCTTCAACGCGCTCACCTCTCGCGGGCATGCGGTCGCGACGGTCGAAGACCGAGATGCCCGCTACTACGGAGGCCGATACCGCATGGTCGCGACGGTGCGTGGGCAGGAGGTGCGGCTGTCCATCGGCGAACGCCTCGCCCAGCGTGAGCACGTTCACGACCCGCGCGACGGCCGGTCCAGCATGTTCGAGCCACGATTCGACTATTCCCCCGCGGGGATCCTCGTCCTGCAAGTTGGGTCGCGATGGGGAATGCACCACACGGTGAAGGACAGCGAGAAAGCGAAGCTGGAACAACTGCTCGGGCGGGCGGTCCTCGCGTGTGAAGCCCAAGCTGACGAGTTGATCCAGCTTCAGGAGGAGCGAACGCGACGCGAGCAGCAGGAGGTTGAGCACGCACGCCTTCGCGCCCTCGAACAAGCGAAGGCCGAACACCAGAAGGCACTCGCGGCCGACTTGGTCGCCATGGCGAGTGCGTGGGTGACGGCGAATCGGATCCGCGACTTCTTGCGCGCCGTGGAGGACAAGCTTCCTGCCGAAGGCCGAAGCGAAGGCGCGAACGCATGGCTAGCTTGGGCGCATGCCCATGCGGACGGCGAAGACCCCTTGCTGGCGCCGGAAAAAAATTGCCAAAAGGCTCGATCCCAAGAGCTGAAGGTCAGGTGATCGAGACATCGAGGCACACCAGCTGTGCCACAAAACCTGGCAGGACACTCTGCCCTCCCCGACCGAACCTACGGGAGGCGGGCCGCCTGGCAGAAATCTATCGGCGTGCGTTTCTCTTCATTTGGTTGAGGTAGCGCTCGACGTTCGTCCGACTCGGGCCCTCCTGCTCGATTACCTTCCGTACGAGTTGGCTCGGCAGCTCGGTCTTCCTCGCGAGGTAGTCAACCTCATAGCGCTCAGTTGAGGAAACCCTCTCGCGATCCTGACGTCCACGATTGCTCTTGTCATCGGCCATGTTCCTACTCCCTTCGTGTTATGCGGGCGCGGCGGCAGGAAGGAACCTTCCATCCTTGCCACGCACGGTGATCGGTTTCGTGACGACATACGCCCTGTAGAACCAGCGGTCTGAAACGAGCTTGGCGAGGTACTGGCGAATCTTCTCGACCCACTCCGGCTTGGTTTTCCCGCAAAGCAGAACGACGATCTCCGCCGGGCTGTTGCCGATGTACTCGTCGATCTGTCCCTTCAGTCGAAGGTACTCGCTTCGATCCATTAGGTCGTACTTGAGCTCGACGATGACGTCGGCGCCTTTCCCGAGAAAGGTTCGTAGCTGGGCGTAGATATCGGCCCGACCTTCGCCGACTGGATGTTCGAGAAGAAACGTGCTCCGCGCGAACTGCTTCTGAAGGAAGGCGCGTAGGGAAGCCTGGCAACGTGCCTCGGACAGGCAGGGCCCTGGCTGCCATGCCTGAACGGCCTGAACGATGTTTTCAGCGTCGAGTTCGAGCAATCCCATGTGTCCTCCAAGTCAGATTGGATGCCCCCATTGGGGGGCCGCAGAACAAACTTAGCACTCGCACACCGTTCTTCAAGGTGATAAGTTATGCCTTGTGAACATGAACACCCTTCCCCTGAATCTTCGTCGTCTGCGTGACGAGAAGAACCTGAGCCAGTCCGATGTCGCGGAGCGCGCCGGCATCTCACGTGTGGCGTACCGAAGCATCGAGACTGGGGAGTCGGCGCCGCGTAGTTCCACCCTCGCCCGAATCGCCGAGGTTCTTGGTGTCAGGATTGCTGACCTCATGACCGAGGTACGCGCCCTGCATGCCGTCCGTTTCCGCGACAAGGGGATGGTTAGCCGCGAACAACTCCTCGTTCGTGTGGGACGGTGGCTTGAGGGTTACTCGGAGATCGAGACTCTCGTGAAGGCACGCTCGCCATTCGTCTTCCGAGACGCGCTCAAGGCCAAGCCGGGAACTGGTGTGGCTGGTGCCCGAGCTTTGGCAATCGCAGCCCGAAAGGCTGTTGGGCTCGCAATCGACGCCCCCATCCGGGATATCTGCGGCCTGCTTGAGGACAACGGCGTGAAGGTCCTCCCCATGCCGCTCGCCTCCGAGGGCTTCTTCGGTCTCTCGGTCGCCCAGGAGGATGGAGGACCGGCGGTGGTCGTGAATGTCTGGGAGCGAATCTCCGTCGAGCGGTGGATCTTCACGGCCGCTCACGAACTCGGCCACCTGCTCCTTCACCTCGATGCATACAAGATCGAAGAGCGCGGTGAAGACGCGGGCGAGGAAAAGGAAGCGGATGTGTTCGCCAGCCACTTTCTGATGCCCCAGGATGTTTTTGAACGTGAATGGACTGAGGCGAGAGGCCTTTCGTTCGTTGAGCGCGTTCTGAAGGTCAAGCGGATCTTCCACGTCAGCTACAAGACCGTGCTGTATCGACTGGCGGAAAACACTCCCATGAAGAACTCGGTTTGGGGACGCTTCAAGGTCGAGTACAAGGCCGCTTACGGTCGCAGCCTCGGAAATGTCGACGAACCGCAGGGGCTCGCTCCTGGAAAGTTCGGCTCTGCGATGGCGGAGGCGCGAAGCGCCGACGAGCCTGCGCACCTTACCTCGCACGACTTCACCGAAGACCGGCTGCGACGACTCGTCCGAGAAGGCATCGAGGGCGAGTTGATTACCATCGGACGCGGCGCCGAGATCTTGGGGCTTAGCCTCGCCGAAATGCGGAAGCTGGTTTCTGCGTGGGTCGAGTGACCGCATGTCCAGCGTCGATAATCGACTGCTGATTCTGGACGCGAACGTCCTCATCGACTACTGCGCCGCCGATCGCTGGGTCCTGACGCTGATCTCCCAACATGTCGGCCGAATCAACGTGCCAGCGGCGTTGCTCGATGAGGTCGAGGATCTGGACGAGAGCGAGTGCGATCGCCTTTCGATTCAGGTCGTCGAGTTGCCTCTCGAACTATTGGAGAACGCAGGCAAGCGGAGACCAGGGCTTTCGTACTACGACCATCTGTGCCTGCTTGCCGCGAAGGAAGGTGGCTGGACTTGCGTAACCAACGACGGCCGGCTCCGACGGGAATGTGCGGCCGAGACCGTTCCCGTACTCTGGGGCCTGGAACCGATGCTCGACCTCATCGCTGGCGGGCAAATGACCGTGGCCCAGGCGCAGGAGGTAGCCGAGCGCATCCATGAATCGAACCCGTTATTCATCACCAAGGGGATCGTGGGGCGATTTCTCACCCGAGCCCGAACTGCCGCCCGGCGACCACGATGATCAGTGCACGGGCCGGCCGGTACAAGTTTGAAAGAACCGAAAGACACTCGCGGCCGACTTGGTCGAGACACATCGTGGAAGGGCGCCGCGCGAGTGGGCAAAGCCAGCCGAGGGGCGTAGTGGGCACGCGGCCGGTTGGTGTACATTGAGTGCAGGCCACCCTGTCGACCAAAGACGGTTTTTGGATCTAGCGTGCCTGAAAGGCCCGACGTGAACACCGGCAAGAAGATCTGGGGCGAATACCTACGCCACTTACGCAAGTGCGAGCTCGTCCAGCACAACCTGAAGTCCCCCGACGCGCAGTGTGCGATCGACGTCGCCTTGAAGCGACTCGATCGCGGGGAGAAGAGCTGATGCCGCGCCGTCTCAGCGACCGGTTCATGGCGGACCTGACGGAGGGTGTGCTTCGCCCCCTGCTCGACAGGGTGAGAGCCGACCGCACTCTGTGCCTCGAAATTCGCGAGGACTACGTCAACATCTACTACCGGGGCGGCAATCTGCTGAAGGTGTCGCGAACACCGGACGGCTATGCTGCGTTCTTCGATCCGAAGTACGCGAGCGATGATGGAGGTGCGCTGTCCGCCGCCATGCCCGCGCCGCGCCTGCGCAGTTCGGACGACGTCGCAATCTGGCTCGGCATGTTCCCAAGGCTCAAGCTGGCAATGGACCTCTTCTTCGGACGGAATCCCAAAGAGGAACGAGAGGCTCAACAAAGCATCCTCCGCGAGAACAACTTCGGCGGCGTCAGTCGCGCGACCGACTACTTCGTCTGTGACATCGAATACGCCAACCCACACGGACGCTTCGACTTGGTCGCAGTCCACTGGCCCTCCGTCGGCGCGCTCAGGAAGAGAGCCGATGGCCGTCGACTTGTCCTCGTCGAGGCGAAATTCGGCGAGGGCGCCATCGATGGCCCCGCCGGGATTCACTCCCACATCGTTGGCATCAACCGATTCCTCGACACCCCAGAGAACGTAACCGCCCTGAAGAACGAAATGGTGGACGTCTTCAACCAGAAGCGACAGCTGGGGCTCATCGACTGCGGCAAGAACCTCGAAGCCTTCAGCGCGGATCCGCCAATGCTGCTGCTCGCGCTTGTGAACCACGACCCGGACAGCACCAAGCTGCGCACGTCTCTCGACAATCTGCCTCCGAGCCCGCACGCAGAGGTCTACCTCGCGACATCGTGCTTCATGGGCTACGGACTGTTCGATCCGGCGGTGCTCCCGTTGGCCGAGGCGAGAGCGCGTCTGGGAGCTTTGATCTGATCCCAGCAAGGCCAGTACTGACGGTTCACCGTGCCGCCGACGAGATCGGCGGCAACTGCATCGAAGTCTCTCTCGACGGTCACCGACTCATCCTCGATGCCGGAAGTCGGCTTCATGCCGAAGGTGCGATGGCCCCTGGCCCGGCGATTCCCCCCACCCTCGACCTGGTGGAACCAATTGATGGGCTGGTCATTTCCCATCCGCACCAGGACCACTACGGGCTGCTGCGCGACTTGCCTCAGCACTGGCCGGTGTGGAGCGGAGAAGCCGCAGAGATACTAATGCGGATGACGGCCGCGCTTAGGGGTGATCGCATCGCCCAGCGGTTTCAGACCTACCATGCTTGGACTCCGTTCACCGTCGGACCTTTCACCGTCACGCCCTACCTGACGGATCATTCCGCCTTCGATGCGCATATGCTCCTCGTCGACTGCGGCGACAGGCGCATTCTGTACTCGGGCGACTTCCGTCGGGTTGGCCGCAAGGCTGTCCTCGTTGATAGGCTGATGAGCCGACCACCAAAGGGCGTGGATGTTCTTCTCCTGGAGGGCACGACCCTCGGCCGGTCCGAGGTGTACCCCACCGAGGCAGAGCTTGAGGATGAGTTCGTCGATCTCTTCAAGCGCACTGCGGGGCGAGTCTTCGTCACCTGGTCAGCCCAGAACATCGATCGGACAGTGACCATCTACCGGGCATGTAAACGCACTGGGCGCACTCTGATCCTCGACCTCTACACCCTCGATGTGCTTGAGCGACTGGCTCGGCTCTGTGACAGCCTTCCTCGCTTGGGCTGGCCGCAGGTGATGTGCATCGTCACGGCCAGCATGAAGCGGCTGTATGATGACCCGGCACGATTGGGCGCGCCCGACTTCGTCGAGCGGTGTGCCACCTCCGGGAACGCGATCGGCGCGGCAAAGCTTGCCGGTCGAAGTGACGCCGTTGTGATGCTTAGGCCGTCCTTGCTTCGAGACTTCGCCCGAAAAGGTTTCAGGTTCGAGAGCGACGACGCATGGGTATTCTCGATGTGGTCTGGCTATCTCCAGTCCGATCAGTACCTGAGCGTCCGTCGCGAGATCCAAGAGGCTGGTGCCGGATTCCACCAAATCCACACCAGCGGCCACGCGTCGAGCGCTGACCTTGAGGAGTTCGCCCAACGGGTGGAACATCGGTGTCTCGTGCCGATCCACAGCTTCGCCTGGAACAACCACTTGCAGCGATTCTCGAACGTCAGCCGGCTTCGCGATGGAGAGCCTTTCGTGGTGCCCTGAACGATCGCCCATGGAACCAACTCGAAGAAGTCATAGGCGACCGTGACGGACTCGATGACCTATTCTTTGGCGTCCTTGTCTTAGCGTCCCTGTCACCGGCGCCGAACTCCAACCGCCAAACGCGCTGGTAGCCGCAGGCACCTGATGGCTTCGACCACGCCTTCTCCTTGAGCTATTTCCATTTCGGAAAAAGCCGCGGCCGGCACGTCTCGGACACCGCATAAATCGAAAACGGTATACCCTGCTGAAGTGTCTCAAGACGGAGCCGTCAGATGACCAAAGTCCAGGAGGCCCTCCCACATGCCTGAGCCCCGCACGTCCCTGAGCGACGCGGTGGCGTCATACGATCGCGCTCTCGACAAGGAGCACATTGCAGCCGCCGAGCACGAACGCGCCGAGTCAACTGCTCGCTTTCCGCTCGATCAGTGGCCGGCGATGCTTTTGGAACAGTATGCGCTGGGCCAAAAGGAATCAGAGGACACCTTCTGTCGCTGGATGGAGTTCCGCACCCAGCACCTTGGCAGCATCCGTGGGGGATCCGCCCGGAAGCTGATCATTTACAAGCACAAGGACAAACCTGGCTGGTACTTCGACCCAGTCTACAAGGACGAGCAGGAAGCCTGGCAGAAAGTCCGCGAGGCATTCATTCAGGCCTTCCAAAAGGCCAAGGTAGGCGACTGGAACACGATCGACGAACTCACCCCGCTGCAAGGTGGGCCCGCGCTTCGAACCAAGGCGCTTCACCTCTACTTCCCAGAGCAAGTCATCCCGGTCTACTCGCAGCAACATCTGCGGCACTTCCTCAGATTATTGGAGCGGACAGAAGCAGATGATCGCAGCCTGGACGTGATACGCCTCAACCGAGCCCTCTTTGCCGCCGCCCGTGAACGAACGGAGTTCAAGGGCTGGTCAACGAACGAGGTTGAGAGGTTCCTCTACCGCTGGGCAGACCCTCGAGAACAGCGACGAGTCGTGAAGATCGCCCCCGGCGAAGAGGCGAAGTACTGGGACGACTGCCGACGAGAAGGCTACATTTGTGTCGGCTGGGACAAGGTCGGCGATCTGCGCGAGTTCGAGTCGAAGGAGTCCTTCCGGTCGAGGTTCGACCAAGAGTTCGCCGAACTCTACAAGAACCACAAACCGACGTTGAGCAAGAAGGCCAACGAAGTCTGGACGCTGATGGAGCTTGAGCCCGGCGACATCGTGATCGCCAACCGCGGCATATCCGAGGTATTGGCGATCGGTGAAGTGATGGAACCCGGCTACATCTGGAATCCAGAACGCTTGGAATACCACCACACAGTCCGCGTTGAATGGGACACCTCTTACGCGAAGGAGATTGCCCCGCAGAAAAAATGGGCGATGGTTACCGTGTCACACGTCTCGGCGGCTCTCTACGAAGCGATCGTCGGGGGGACGTCGAGCAAGGCTCCAGTGACGCAACTCGACCCGTTGCTGCGCGAAATCGGTGAGGCCCTTGATCGCAAGGGCCAGGTCATCCTCTACGGCCCCCCCGGCACCGGGAAGACCTACCACGCTCGGCGATTCGCGATCGCCTGGCTCCTGCAACGTGATGGGCGGGAACGGGAGGTTCAGGGGGTCCTGTCCGATCCAGCAAAGTTCGAGGCCGCAGAACGCGAGCTCTTGCTGAGCGACAATTGCATCTCCCCAAGGACGACAACTACGTCGCCCCACTTTGAGGCGCGACGGTGACCGGACGGTAGACCTCCAAGCCCGCGAGCGGGCAGGAGGCAGCTTTGAAGCCGGTTACC